>TARA_R100000541_G_scaffold1201_17_pt1 | contig 45208 bp, 30 predicted proteins | sample TARA_R100000541 | Tara Oceans TARA_R100000541 (sample SAMEA2621416) | marine metagenome | biome: marine biome (ENVO:00000447); feature: surface water layer (ENVO:00002042); material: "saline water (ENVO:00002010), including plankton (ENVO:xxxxxxxx)" | depth 5 m | reverse complement strand
CGGCCCGCCGCCATGCCGAACCGGCGGACGACGAATACGCGGCGCAGTGTCTTCTTGACTCTGCAAAAGACCAGCACGAACACCGCTTGGTGATCCGCGATATGGAGCGCCAGTTACGGCCTATATGCCGGGAACTGCATATTCCCGACGCACCATCCCTCATGAGCACTGCGAAGCTATGGCACCTGTCCACGCGAATTGAAGGTGAGCTTGCCGAGCCCGTGTCAGCCCTCAAGCTTGCTTGCCAATTGCACCCGACCCCAGCGCTCTGTGGCTTTCCTACGGCAGCAGCCAAACAGCTGATCGCAGAACTCGAACCCTTCGATCGGGGTGTGTTCGGCGGCATCGTCGGCTGGTGCGACGCCGCCGGTAACGGCGAATGGGCTGTGGTGATTCGCTGCGGCGTGATCGACGAGCGGAAAGTTCGACTGTTTGCCGGGGCTGGGCTGGTATCGGAATCCTGCCCTGAGTCTGAATGGCGCGAGACCGGCACCAAGCTTGGCACCATGCTCGCGGCTTTCGGTCTCGACCGGGAGGCGGTATGAGCCTGGTTCCGTTTACACGCTGGCCTGAGGCATTCGCCGAGCGATACCGCCGGGCCGGCTACTGGCGTGGCGAACCGCTGAGCCAGATGCTCGTTGAGCAGGCCAGCACCCAGCCGGACGCCGTTGCCGTGATCGACGGTAGCAAGGTTATGAGCTACGCCGATCTGGACCAAGCTTCGACGAACCTGGCGCAGCGGCTGGCGAACCGCGGTCTGGGGCAGGGCGACCGCGCCCTCGTTCAATTGGGCAATCAGGCCGAGCTGTACGTTGTGCTCTTCGCCCTGATCAAGGCTGGAATCGCGCCCGTTAACGCATTGTTCAGTCATAACCGTCTCGAGCTGGTGGCCTATGCCGCGCAAATCCGCCCGCGACTGCTGATTGCCAGCAGGGCTCATTCACTGTTCACAGGAGATGCGTTTGTCGAAGAGCTAACGGAGAGTATTCCTGACCTTGATACCGTCTTGCTGCACGACGACCCCCATCCAGAGCTATGTCTGCAGAGCTGGTTCGAACCGGCCAAGGTATTGCGGTCGTTCCGACCGACACCGGCCGGCGAAGTGGCGTTCTTTCAGCTATCCGGTGGCAGCACCGGCACGCCAAAACTGATCCCCCGTACCCATGACGATTATCTCTACAGCGTTCGCCGCAGCGTCGAGATCTGTCAGTTCGATCGCGACACCCGTTATCTCTGTGCACTACCTGCAGCGCACAACTTTCCGCTGAGCTCACCCGGCGCTCTGGGCGTGTTTCTTTCTGGCGGCCGTGTTGTGCTGAGTCCGGATCCCGGTCCGGCCAGTTGCTTTCCCTTGATTGCTCAGCAGCAGGTCAACGTTACCGCGCTAGTGCCGTCGGCCTTGGCCATGTGGCTGCAGGCCGCACCGAGTAGCCACGGTGAGCTCGATTCGCTGAAATTGATTCAGGTTGGTGGCGCCAAGCTGCCGGAGGCCCAGGCCAGGCGTGTCCCTCAGGTATTGGGGTGCAGGCTGCAACAGGTCTTCGGCATGGCTGAAGGATTGGTCAACTACACCCGGTTGGATGATGGCGACGAGCATGTCTATCTGACCCAGGGCCAGCCAATGAGTCCAGCTGATGAGGTCAGGGTGGTCGACCGTCAGGGTAATCCCGTGGCCGTTGGCGAAGTCGGGGCGCTGATGACGCGTGGGCCGTACACGATTCGCGGTTACTTCCAAAGTCCTGAGCACAACGCCGTCGCATTCGATGCCGAAGGGTTCTATCGCTCCGGTGACCTGGTTCGTCAGCGGGATGACGGCTACATCGTCGTCGTCGGCCGGATCAAAGATCAGATCAACCGTGGTGGCGAAAAGATCGCCGCCGAAGAAGTGGAAAACCTACTGATGGCGCATCCCGCCGTAGCGCAGGCGGCGCTGGTTTCGGTGCCTGATGAGGCCATGGGCGAGAAGAGCTGCGCCTACATCGTCACCCACGACGCAACGCTCAAGGGAGTCGTGCTGCGCAAGTTTCTGCGTGGGCTCGGCCTTGCTGAATACAAGCTTCCCGACCGATTCGAGCACATCGACGCGCTCCCGATGACCGCAGTCGGCAAGGTGGATAAGAACCGCCTGCGCCGCCGCGTCGCTGAACAACTGACCGTTACCGAATAAGGATTCGTTTCATGGCAATTCCCATTCTGACGCCATACCGCCCGCCCAGTGAATGGAGCGCGAACAAAGTGCAGTGGTCGCTCGAACCGAATCGCGCGGTTCTGCTGATCCACGACATGCAAGCGTACTTCTGTGATTTTTGGGGCCAGGACAGCGCCTTCATCGACCAACTGGTTTCCCGTCTGGCACAGGTTCGCCAGCGCTGCAAAGCACTGGGGATTCCAGTCGTCTACACCGCCCAGCCAGGCGAGCAAGCCGATGCGGACAGGGCGCTGCTGAACGATATGTGGGGGCCGGGCATTACCCAATATCCCGAGCGTCAGACGGTCGTCTCTGGCCTGGCTCCCGCGGAGGATGACACGGTCTTGGTGAAATGGCGCTACAGCGCCTTCCAGCGTTCACCGCTGGAACACATGATGAATGAGCTAGGCCGCGACCAACTAATCATCGGTGGCATCTACGGCCATATCGGCTGCTTGATGACCGCATGTGATGCCTTCATGCGAGATATCCAACCTTTCATGCTGGCGGACGGTATCGCTGATTTTGGGGCGGCCGAACACGAGATGGCTCTGAATTACGTGGCGACGCGATGCGGCAAGGTAGTGACTTGCCGCGAAGTGTTCGAACTGGGCTCGGTAAACCGGGCATTACCGAGCAGGGAAGAGCTAGAGGCCCGGTTGCTGTCGATGCTCGACGAGATGGATGAGCCCTTCGATCCGGACGAAAATTTGCTCGACTATGGTATGGATTCGATCCAGATCATGACGCTGCTAAGCGAATGGCGCGAGCAGGGCCTTGAGCTGAGCTTCACCGATCTGGCCAAGACCCCGACGTTGAACGGCTGGTGGGCCCTGATCAGCGAGCACGGAGGTGCCCGATGAGAGCGCTCGGGACTGCCCAGCAAGGGCTCTGGTTCGGCTACCTGCTCAACGAAGACCGCGCCATGTTCAATACCGCTGAATGCATAGCGTTCGCCGGCAAGATTCATGCAGAGACGCTGATTGCTGCGGTGCAGCAGGCAGTGCGGGAGTGCGAGGCGCTATCCGGGGTATTCGTGGCGGATGAGGACGCAGCATTTTTCAAGCCCTGCGAACTGCCAGTTATTGTGCAACAGGTCCAGGTTCCGGTGACGGACGACCCGGAAGAGTGGGCCCGTGATTGGGCCATGCGCGACATTCGCGTACCGATCGATCTTGAACGCGAACTACCGTGCCGGTTCGTGTTGCTACAGGCAGGAGGTCGCGACTTTCTCTACAGCTGTGTGCATCACATTGCCCTGGATGGTTACGGCACCAACCTGCTTTACCAGCGAATCGCCGAGCTCTACGGCGCCGCACTGAACGGTGACCCAGCGCCCGCCAATGGGTTTGGCCGATATGAAGATGTGCTCAAGGAAGATACCGAGCGTGACGATCAGGGCCGCACTGCCGCTGCGCGCGGTTACTGGCTCGAGACCTTGTCACGCATGCCGGAGCCGGCCAGCTTCAGCGAACGCAGTGCGCCCATTTCGGCGTCGTTCATTCGTTATGGCGCCCCGTTCACAGAACCTTTATGGCGGGCTCTCAACCAGGTTGCCGAAGCTCACGGCGTGGGCTGGCCGGACCTCCTTCTAGCAGGTATATCCGCTCATCTCAGGCAGGTGAGCGGGGCGCGCTCCCAGGTACTGGGGCTGATGGTGATGAATCGCATCGGCTCGGCATCATTCAATGTGCCGTGCATGCAGATGAACATCGCACCCTTGTGCCTGGATCTGCCGGACGATGCCGACCTCATCGACAGTGCAAAGACCATCGGCAAGCTGCGGCGGAGCAGTCGCAAACATCAGCATTACCGCTACGAATCGCTGCGTCGGGACCTCGGTCGTGTTGGTGGAGAGCAGCGCCTGTTTGGCCCTTTGATCAACATCATGCCGTTCGACCGTCCACTGACTTATGGCAACTGCCCGGCGCGAACGCTGAACTTGAGCGCCGGGCCGGTTGAGGATCTGACGCTGGAAGTCCAGATCGGCGCCGACGGTATGCCAGTACTCGACTACGACGCCAATCCGGCCTGCTATAGCCTCGACCAAGTGCGCGGCCTGCAGGCGGAGCTGTTCGATCTGCTCGAATGCTGGCTGGCCGAGCCGCAGCAGCCACGAGCTGTGCTGCTCGAAGAGCTGTTTGCAGTTCGCCGAGCCTGGCAAGTTATTAAGGCTCCGTGCACTGCGTCCTATGTGCAACCGAGCAACGTGTTAGATGCCATACGCCTACAGGCACAGACCCAGCCCGAGGGTATCGCGCTGGTTCAGCATGAGCAGGCGCTGAGTTACGGCGAACTGCAAGCTCGGGCCGAAATGGTCGCTGCCGCGCTTGTCGATGAGGGGATTGAGCCTGGCCAGCGCGTCGGGGTGATGCTGAGCCGGTCGCCACAGGCGATCCTTGCTCAGATGGGGGTCCTGCTCGCCGGTGCGGTGTATGTGCCGTTGGACCCGGAGCAGCCCGCCGATCGACAAAGGCTAATCTGCGCGACGGCAGGCCTGGCTCTGGTCATCACTGAGGCAGCTTATCGGCATCGGTTGGCGGACATACACTCAGGCCCGATCCAACTGATCGGATTGCTGACCTCGGCCAACCGGACGTACGCCCCGCGCAACAACGATGCGGGCTGTTATTTGATGTTCACCTCCGGTTCGACAGGTGCGCCGAAGGGGGTTGAAGTCAGCCATCGCGCACTAGCGCATTTCGTTCACGCGGCTCGGCAGCGCTACGGCATCGATTCAGCCGACCGTGTCCTGCAATTCGCACCGTTCAACTTCGATGCGAGCATCGAAGAAGTCTTCGTCAGCTTGTCGGCCGGGGCGACATTGGTGCTGCGTACCGACCCAATGTTGCAGTCGATGTCCTCGTTTGTAGAGGGGCTGGAGCAGCTGGCGATCAGCGTAGTCGACCTGCCCACGGCTTTTTGGAATGAGTGGGTCGTGGCGTTGCGCAGTGGTCAAGCGCAGATTCCAGCATCGCTCAAGACGGTGATCATAGGTGGCGAAGCGGTATACCCCGAGCAGCTTCAGGCCTGGCAGCGCGTCGGGCGGCACGATGTTCGTCTGATCAACACCTACGGCCCGACTGAGACCACGGTTGTAGCGACTAGCTGTGATCTGCAAAGCATCGAACCCAATCGCGAGCGGCTGCCTATCGGCCAACCATTGGCAGGTGTCGAGGCGCTGGTTCTGGAGCGAGGAAATCGCCCCGGATCGGAAGGTGAACTGGTGTTGTTTGGTCCGCAGCTGGCCAATGGTTACCTCAACAGCGACTCGCCGGCGTTTGCCCATATTCGCATTGGGGACGAAACGATGCGGGTCTACCGCACCGGTGACCGCGTGCGTCTGGTAGACGGCCAGCTGGTGTACCTAGGCCGACTGGACAACGAATTCAAGATCAGCGGCTATCGCATCCAGCCGGGGGAGGTCGAGGCCCGGATGCTGGCACTACCGGGTATAGACGAAGCGTGTGTGCTGGGCCTGGAACTCGATGCCGGGGTGCGTCGGTTGGTGGCGTTTTTCGCTGGCCCGCAGGACAACGTTCGAGCAATCAAGCGCGAGCTGAGCGCTGTACTGCCCGCAGCAATGGTGCCGACCGATTACCGTCATTTCGACGTCCTGCCCCGCACCGGTAGCAACAAGATCGACCGTAAGCGCCTTCAGCAGGCCTACGTGCAAGGCACGTCCGAACGCGTATTGAACGACGAGACGCAGCGGCGCGTCAGTGCTATCTGGCAGCAAATCCTCGGGGTGAGCGGCATTCAACCGGACGACAATTTCTTCGAGCTCGGAGGGCAGTCATTGCAGACCATCCAAATCGTCAATCGACTTGGTGCGGAGTTCGGCACTGCCGTAAAGGTCTCCGACGTCTTCGATCACCCGCAGCTGGCGGACTTCTGCAGCTTTTTGGACAGCCGGCTGCAGCAACGAGAAGAACTCGTGGAAATGGTCTGGTGAAAGGGGGCGGGCAAATGAATGAGCAGATGAGTTTCAACGGGCGCAGCATTTGGGTTACCGGAGCCGGACAGGGGATCGGCCGCGCCGTGGCTGAAGGTTTTGCGCGGCTGGGTGGCCAAGTCATTGGTTTCGACCGCACCTTTTCCGAACGTGACTACGGCTTCACCACTTACCTCCTTGATGTCGGTGACGCGGACGCGGTGCGCCACGCGTGCCACGAGCTGCTGGACGGGCAACAGCGGGTTGATGTCTTCGCCAGCGTCGCGGGCATCTTGCGGCTTGGGGCTATTGATGAGCTGAGTTTGGCCAACTGGGACGATTCGATGCGCGTCAACGTGTCCGGCCCTTTTTATCTGCTACGCGAACTTATCCCGCGGTTCAAGGCGCAAGGCAGCGGAGCGGTGGTGGCGGTGAGCAGCAACGCGACCCACGTTCCGCGCATGCAGATGGCTGCGTACAGCGCATCCAAGGCTGCACTCACCAGCCTGGTCCGAACCGCGGGTTTGGAGCTGGCCGAGCACGGCGTGCGCTGCAACCTGGTCTCGCCGGGGTCTACCGATACCGCCATGCAGCGCGGCATGTGGCACAGCGAGGACGCGCGAGAACGGACCATCGCGGGCTTCCCTGAGCAGTACAAGCTGGGGATTCCGCTGCGCAAGATCGCCACGCCAGAAGAGGTCGCCCGCACCGTGCTGTTCCTTGCATCGGACCTGGCGAGCCACATCACCTTGCAGGACATCGTCGTCGACGGCGGCGCCACCCTGGCGGCCTGAGACTCCGAGAGGTAGCAGATGCAAAACAACATAATCGGCCTGCTGAAGCGCTTGGCTCAGCAGGGGGTGCACCTTGCGCTCAACGATCAGCAGCAGCTGGTTTCGCAGTCGAGCAAAGAGGCAATGACCCCCTCGCTCGGGCAGCAGATTCGTGACAACCGCGACGCCATCATCGAGTGCTTGAGGGCTCAACACGCGTTCATTGAGCCGATCGTGCCGCAACATCTCAGCGTAGGTCCGCTGTCTTCCTCCCAGAGCGGGCTCTGGTTCATCGAGCAGTACGAGCAGGATTCCCACCTGTACAACATGCCCGTCTTCTTCCGCCTGACGGGCGAGCTGGATGTGGCGGCGCTGGAGTTCGCGTTCGATGCGCTGATAGCTCGTCACGCCAGTTTGCGTACGCGCTTCCAGCGCAGCGCCGAGGGTCGAGGCGAGCAGGAGATACTCCCGCATACCGGGTTCCATCTGGCGCGGGAGAATCTGAGCTCCCTTGAGCCACAGGCCCGTGAGGACCGAGTCGCGCAGCACGTGCGGGAAGAGATCGAGCGTCCGTTCGACATCACCAGTGGGCAACTGACGCGCGTCACGCTGCTGGAGCTGGGCGAGCGCGAGCACGTGTTGATGATCAACCAGCACCACATCATCTCGGATGGCTGGTCGGTGAAGAACATGTTCGCGGACCTCAAGACCGCTTTTCTCGCTTACCAGAATCGCGAGCCGCTTAACTGGTCGTTGCAAAACGTAGGCGAGGCAGGTAAGACGAGGCAAACACAGCCAAAGAAGCGGAGTTTACGTTCGGTAAATGAGCATTCTGAGGCTGTGTTGAACGACGTATTGCCAACGCAGGTAGCTTTGCAGGGGCCAGTTCGCTGGAACGAGCCCGCACTGACCTACATCGATTACGCACTCTGGTTCAACTCGCCCCTGTTCCGTGACTATCACGAGCAGTTCAAGCCGTTCTGGGTCGAACGCCTGGCGGGCATCCCCGAGGTACACAGCCTACCGCTAGACAAAGCCCGGCCCGCCCAACCCGCCAGCGGTGGCGAGGTGGTGTTCTCGACCATCGACAATACGCTCTGGGGGCGCTTCAAAGGTCTGTGTCAGCAACACAACACTTCCGCTTTCATCGGCTTGCATGCGCTGTTCGCGCTGCTGCTGGCACGCCATTCAGGTGAGCGCGACATCGTCATAGGCACTCCATTGGCGTACCGCGAGCGGGCGGATATCGAGCCTTTGGTAGGTTTCTTCGTCAATACGCTGGTGTTGCGCACCCAGCTTCCCGAGCAGCAAAGGTTTATCGACTATTTGCAGCAGTGCCGCACTGACGACCTCGAAGCGTTCGATCACCAGCTCTATCGGTTCGAGGCGCTGAGCGAAGCATTGGGCATGGACCGCTACACTGCGATCAACCCGATCTTCCAGATCATGCTGGTGTATCAGGCACGGGTTGACTTCAATGACCTGATCCCCGGCTGTGACGCGGTTGAGGAGACCTCGCCGGTACTGCCTGCCAAGACCGATATTTCGGTCAAGGTCACCGAGCTTGTGCATTCGGTACGAGTCGATTGGCTTTACGCGACGGCGCTGTTCGAACGCAGCAGCATCGAAGGATATGCGAGTGGGCTGCTGAATCTGTTGAAGGCTGTGGTCGATGCACCGGAGCAGGACGTCTGGCAGCTGCCCATGCACGATCCTTTATTGCTGGAGCAGACCGCTGAGCGTCTGTCAGCATTGCCCGCGAATTTTCCCGAAAGACTGACCGCGCTTTCGCTGTTCAGCGACATGGCTCGGCTACATCCAAATCGCCCCGCGCTGCAGCAGGGGGAAGGCTATGTCAGTTATGCGGAGTTGGACGCCCGTGCCAACCGGCTTGCCAACTGGTTGCAGGTTCAGGGCAGCGCGCCGGGCGATCTGATTGGCGTTCTTGCGCGGCGTGAAAACGCCTTTACGGTCGCGTTACTTGCCTGCTGGAAAGTCGGTGCGGCCTATGTCCCATTGGACCCTAGCTATCCCCAGCAGCGCCTTAGCTACATCATGCGGGACGCCAAGTTGCAGCTGGTAATCGGGCAGGGATCAGCACCATTCGAGCTGGAGCCGACCCAGCGTTGGGTGGATCTGGCCAGCCAGGATATCCAGGCGCAGCTGGATGCGCAGCCGCCAACCGCGCCGCCGCTCGAGCATGACCCGCAGCAACTTGCTCAGGTGATTTACACCTCCGGTTCGACCGGCATGCCGAAGGGCGTGATGATCGAACATGGATCGCTGGTCAACCTGTTGCTCGACCATGGTCGGCGGCTCGATGTCGCTCCGGGTGATCGAATGCTGGACTGCATGTCGTTGTCGTTCGATGCGGGCAACATGTGTGCGCTGGTGCCGTTGGTTCACGGTGCGTGCCTGCTCTGGGCGGACCCCGGCGAGGGCCTGCTGGACGAGATCGAACGCACCGAAACCACACAGATGATCTTCCCCACGGCGCTGCTCGCGACACTGTCGGGGCGCCCATTGCCGGCCATGAAAGCGGTGGGGTTTGGCGGGGAGGCTTGCCCGTCTGCGATTCCGCAGCGTTGGGCAAGTCAATTCCGCTTGATCGACATGTATGGCCCGACAGAAGCCACCGTTACGGCGCTGACGAAGACGCTCACTGCAAGCACTCGCTTGACCATCGGCCGGCCTATAGACGGGATGCAGGCTGTGATTCTGGATCGGCATGGCGCTGTATGTCCGACAGGGGTTCCGGGTGAGCTCTGTCTTGCGGGGCTGGGGCTGGCTCGTGGTTACCTCAACCAGCCGGAGCGCACAGCAGAGGCGTTCCGTGAGCATGATATCGCCGGGGTGAAGCTGCGGCTGTACCACACCGGGGACCGCGCACGGCTGTTGGCGAGTGGTGAGTACGAGTACCTGGGTCGTCTGGATGCGCAGATCAAACTGCGCGGCTATCGCATCGAGCCGGGCGAAATCGAAGCCCAGTTGCAGGCCAGCTGTGCTGGCCTGCAGGAAGTAAAGGTCATCGTCATCGGTCAGGGCGCGCGTCAGGCGCTGGTCGCCTACGCCACGGTAACCGCTGGCGAACCGACACCCGAGCCAGACGCAGTATTGCAGGCAGCAGCCCATCGACTGCCTGAATACATGGTGCCCAAGCGTCTGATCATTCTCGACAAAATGCCACTTACAGCCAACGGCAAGCTGGATCAGGGGCTGCTGCCAACGGTTGAACTGGGCGATGCCGAACAGATGGTACCGCCTGCTGGCGATCTGGAACGACAGGTGCTGGAGATTTGGCAGGGTGTGCTGGAGCAGCCGCTGGGCGTTGAAAGTGATTTCTTCCGGTTGGGCGGCGATTCGATCCTGAGCATTCAACTGGCCACACGCCTGCGCGATGCCGGTTATCCCTGCAGCGTAAAAGAAGTATTCGAAGCGAAGACCGTGCGCCGACTGTGCCGTGTGCTCGAAAAACCTCGCGAGACCCAGATGATCCGCGCCGAGCAGGGTCTTCTCGCTGGCGATTTCCCTCTGCAGCCGATCCAGCAGTGGTTTTTCGACCAGCCGTTCGCTCAACCCCAGCATTGGAACCAGGGTGTAGTGCTGAGTCTTCCGACCGAGGTGAGTCAGCTCCAGCTTATGGATTACATGCGGCAATTGTTAGCTCAGCACGATGCGCTTCGGCTGGTAGTTATGCCGTCGGGCCAGTGTTACCGCGAATTTTTGCCGTTGCCCGAGCCTGCATGGCTGGATGCGGCAGCGCTGGGCGAGTCGGGATTACAGCACGCGCTGACCGAACTGCAATCTCGCTTTGATGCAGCGAGCGCGCGAACGCTCGCGTGGGCCGTTATCGAGAACTTGCCGAACGGCCAGCGAGGGCTGTTCATCGCTTTTCACCATCTGGTCATCGATGCGGTTTCATGGCGCATTCTGATTGGAGACCTGCAGCGATTGGCCCGCGGCGATGCGTTGCCGGACAAGACCAGCAGCTACCGACAATGGGGCGAGGGGCTCGCTGCCTATGCAGTGCGTGCCGAAGCGCAGCTGCCGTACTGGCGAGAGCAGGTCGGTGCCATGGGTGAGGCGTCTGGAAACCAACCGTTCCCTCTCGATTGGTCCTCCAGTGAGCGATCCGAACCGCAACTGTTGCAGCTGGACGAAGCCGCCACCCGGCTATTGACTCAGAACACGACCAAACGATTTAACGTCGACGTTCGGGAGTTACTGCTGGCTGCGCTGACCCGCACGCTGGTGGAGCTAGGTCTCGGTGAACAGCAGTGCATCATGCTGGAAGGCCACGGCCGCGAACCGATCGATGCCGGGCTGGACGTGAGCCGCACGGTGGGCTGGTTCACCAGTATGTTCCCGGTAAGGGTGCACAACCAGTCGGACTGGCCCTCGTTGGTTCTGCATGCCGCCGACCAGTTGCGCCAGGTGCCAGACAAGGGCGTTGGCTATTTGCCGCTGCGCAGCAATCCGGCGCTTCGCGAGAGTCTGCCGTTGCCCGCCGTCGCGCTGAATTACCTTGGCAGTTACCAGAGCGGAGCGGGGCAGTGGCACGCATTGCGACTGCCGGCGGGCAACCCGAGCGGTGCAGGCAACCTGTCAGCAGAACTGATCAGCCTTCATGGTGGCGTATTTGACGGCCTGCTGACCTTGAGGCAGATCGGCAGTTTGCGCTCGGACCTGGGAACCCGCTTGTTGCAGTTGTTGCGGGCGAATCTGCAAAGCCTGGCTGCACTGGGGGGTGAGCTGCTATGACGTCACTGAACGCGCATCTCGCCCACGTCTTTATCCGCCACGCCGAGCGGCCAGCGCTTGGATGCCTCGGCGTCAGCTTCAGCTATGTCGAGTTGCAGTCTCGAGTTGCCGCCATTGTCTTGCAGTTGCGCGAGGCGGGCCTGACTGCAGGTGATCGCGTCGGGCTGCACCTCGCTCGAGGCCCGGATCTGATCGCTGCGCTCCTTGCGTGCTTGCATGAAGGCCTGTGCTTTGTGCCCCTCGAGCCTGAGTTTCCCCTTGACCGTCTGCAAGGCATAGCCGACGACGCGCGCGTGCTCTTCGTCGTTCAGGATGAGCAGCCGTCGCGCTCGCTGACTCCTTCGTTGCGCCTGACGCCCGGCCTGGCAGAGATGCCGGAGCCGCCGGATCTCGATGACGGGTTGCCCGCCTACATGATGTTCACCTCCGGCTCCACCGGAAAACCTAAGGGCGTCGTGATTGGGCGGGCGGCGTTAAGCAACTTTCTCGACGCAGCGACGCGTCGTGTCGGGGTTGGCCCTGATACCCGTTGGCTGTTTACCACCACGCCGGCCTTCGATATTTCTCTGCTTGAGATGCTCGGGCCGCTATGGATGGGCGGCTATGTCGAAGTGGTCTGCGCGCCAGCCCACAAGGACCCGGTAGCGATGCTGCAATTGCTCGATAGCCGGCCGGACCTGAACACCCTGCAGGCAACACCCGCGTTCTGGCGAATGCTGCTCAAAGCTGGATGGCAAGGTCGTAAAGGGCTGGTCGCGCTCTGTGGTGGTGAAGCCTTGGACGCTACGCTTGCGGCGCAGCTCAGTGAAACGGCGGGGCAGCTCTGGAACTGCTATGGCCCCACCGAGGCGACAGTCTGGTCAATGATGGCGCAGGTCGAACAGCCATTGGCCGGCCACAGCGTACGGCTCAGCCAGTCACTCGACGGCTACCGCCACTGGGTACTCGACGAAAGCGGCAACGAAGTCGGGCCGGGCGGCGAGGGTGAGCTGTGTATCGAAGGGGTGTCTCTGGCACAGGGCTACTGGCAACGCAGCGACCTGAGCGAGCAGGCCTTCATCAGCTGGCAAGGGCGTCGTCTATACCGTACCGGGGATCGGGTTCGCCACATCGCTGATGATGAATTCCAGTATCTCGGACGTCGTGATGATCAGATCAAGCTGCGCGGCTTTCGAATCGAACTTGGCGAAATCGAAGCCAATCTGCGGCGCATTGATGGCGTGCAGGATGCTGCGGTGCGGTTGCAGGGTGAAGGGGACGAGGCGTGCCTGGTCGGTTATGTGGAGACACGTGCCGAAGGTGCGCCCGGTCGGGTTCAGATTCGCCGAGCACTGCACCTGAGCCTGCCGCACTACATGATTCCGAGTCGCATCGTCCTGTTGGAATCACTGCCGAAAACACCGAGTGGCAAGATTGACCGCAAGCGTCTGCCCGAACCGGCCTGATTGGTAAGCTCTACCCCGTGGCCAAGCGGCCACGGGGTGTATCTACGTCAGTTCTTTGCGACTGGCTCGGCGTCCGTTTTGCCGACGATGGATTCCACATCTTCGATCACCTGCAGAGCGGCCATCGGCCCACCCAGGGAGGTCCACAAGGATCCATCAACGGCGGCGAAACGCTTGGCCTGGATCGCGGAAAGCTGACGGAAGGCCGGAGTTTCTTCCGCCTGGCGGAGCGCCTCGACGGCTTCACCGCTGGTAGCCAGCGTGCCGATCACCAGCCAGTCCGCATCGAGCAGTTCAAGCGATTCAAGGCTGAGCGCCATGGAATGGGTATGGCCGGGATCCTGCTGGTGAGCTGGGCGTACCAGGCCAACATCTTCAACGACGGTGCTGGAGAAGGCGTCTTTGAACATGTAGGACGGACCCTTAGGATTCCAGCGAACAATGCTGAACGTCTCGCCTTGATGATCCTTCAGATTCTCACGTGCTTCGGCTACCCGCGTTTCGTATCGGTCCAGCAAGGCCTTGGCTTCAGCATCCTTGTTCAGGACGTGCGCCGTTCGCTGCATGCTCGCTCGCCAAGGTTCCGCCCATTTGAAGGTCATGACGGTCGGCGCGATCTCGTTGAGTATCGCCAACTGCTCTGGCTTGACCGGACCGGTGAGGATCAGATCCGGTTCCAGTTCAAGCAGTGTCTCCAGGTTGGGGTTGTCCAGATCACCAACGACCTTGATGCCTGACGGCACCTTGCCTTCCAGGTAACGCGGCGGTGCAGCCTGGCCGCGTCCGTTGACGGTGCCGATCGGCGTCACCCCCAGTGTCAGCGCCGTATCCAGATCGATTTCGTTGAGCGTGACAACACGCCCAGGCTCGGCCGGAACGGTGACGGTATTGCCGAACGCATCTTCCACTTCTCGGGTGGCGGCGTGCGCACTGAGGGTCATCAGCCCCGCTAAAAGTGCAATGGTGAAATGCCAGGGGGTTCGTTTGATCATTGGGTCGTGTCCTTTTCAACAGGTTCGAGCACCGCTGGGGTGCTGGTGGCTGATCGTGCTGCGGAGGGATGCGCAGACGCTGCGAGCGAACGGCGACGTGGGACGATCACCGGGGCGCCGTCACCAGGCGCAGGCAGAATGTCCACCTCTGTCTGATAAAGGCGGTCCACCAGCGCTTTGGTCATCACCTCGCGTGCTGGCCCCATGGCTTGAATCTGGCCGTCGGCGAGCGCAATCAGGTCGTCGCAATAGCGCGCGGCGATGCCCAGGTCATGGATGACGATCAGTACCGTGCGGCCTTCGGCTGCGATTCGGTGGACTGCTTCCATGACTTCGGCCTGGTGGCCGATATCCAGTGCGCTGGTGGGCTCGTCTAGCAGAATCAGATCGGTGTTCTGCGCCAAGATCATGGCTAGCCACGCTCGCTGCGCCTGTCCGCCGGAGAGCGAGGAAGCCTGGCGATGCCAGATGGCGTCGAGCTGCATGGCGGTACGTGCGCGGTCGACCTGGTGCGCATCCTCATCAGTCCACTGGTTGAACCAGCCTTGATGCGGATGCCGGCCGTACTGCACCAACTGCTCGACACGAATTCCTTCGGCCATCACGGGGCGCTGCGGGAGAAACGCCAGCTGACGAGCGAGGCTTTTCATCGAGTAACGGGAAAGCGACTGCCCATGCACGTGGATTTCGCCACGCTGCAAGGGCAGCTGACGCGCCAATAGCTTGAGCAGGGTCGATTTGCCGCTGCCGTTCGGCCCGACGATTCCGATCAACCGGCCCTTGGGCAGCGAGAACGTTAGGTCGTCCAGGACCACCTTGTCCTGATAGGCGAAATGAAGGTGTTCGACGCTCAGTACCGTCATCAGTCAGCTCCTCGTCTGTCCTTGAGCAGCAATGCCAGCAGCAGAATGCCGCCAAGTAGCCGTGTCATGATGCCAGTGGGGATTTCTGCCGGCTGCGCCAGTACCCGAACCAGGGTGTCACTGCCCAACAGCAGGACCGCTCCGCAAAGAGCCGATAGCCAGAGCGGGGCCAGGTTATCGCGCGCCAGCCACGACGCCAGAATGGGTGCTGCCATGGCGATAAACACCACTGGCCCCCCAATCGCTGTGCCCAGCGAGGCCACCAGGATGGCCAGGCCCAACACACCGAGCTGCACCAGCGGCACGCGGATGCCCAGGTTCTGCGCAGTGGCGTCGCCAAAGCGCAACAAGGCGAGGGGGCGATTGACCAAGGCCATCAGCGGACACAGCGCGAGCAGCACCATGGCGATTGGGTTGACGGTCTGGTAGCTGACGCCAGCGAAGTGCCCCATGGTCCAGAGATAGAGACTGCCCAGGTGCACCAGCGGTTGAGTGGACATGGCGAAGTCACCGATCGCCCCGAGTAGCTCCGACAGCGCGATACCAATGACAATGAACAGATAGCCTTGCTCACCGGGGCGCCGACACAGGGTGAACAACGCCACAGCGGCCAGCACCGCGCCGAGCGGTGAAGCCCACCAGGGCCAGCTACCTAGCGTCAGGTACAGTGAAAAACCCACTACTGCCAGGGAGGCGCCTTCGTTCACACCGATCATGTCTGGTGTCGCCAGACGATTGCGCACCAGTGTCTGTATCAGGCAGCCCGCCATGCCCATGGCGAGGCCGGCAACGATGGCGGCTGCCACCCGCGGCATACGGATCTTGAACACCATGATCTCGTGCAGCTTGCTGCCATTGCCGAGCAGGGTGGCAATCACATCTTGTAGGCCCATCTTGCCGGAGCCCAGACTGATCGCCAGCGTAGCCAGTACGGTAAGCACCAGGGTCAGCAGGCCACACATCAGCCAGTTGCGGCGATGCAGCAGCAGGCTCAGGCCGCCGATGCGCAGGGCCCATACGCCACTGGGAGTGGTTGATTCCATTCTTACCTCACCGCCAACAGAGAGCGGAAGCCACCGCGCAAGACGATAGCGATCAGCGCCGGCGCGCCAAGCGCGGCCAGCAAGGTCCCGACGGGCAGCTCGAAGGGCTGCAACAGCCAGCGGGCCAGAACGTCAGCTGCCAGCAAAAACAGCATGCCGAACAGCGTTGAGAACAGCAGCTGTCGGAGCAGGGCGACCGGCTCGATCAAGCGAGCGCAATACGCAGCCAAGAACCCCACGAAGCCAACGGGTCCGGCTAACGAGATCGCACAGGCCGTAAGCAAGGTCGACGCGACCAGTACGCCCAGTCGCACCCACGTCGTGTGAATACCCAAGGCCCGGGCCTGGCTGTCACCCATCTGCATCAGGGTCAGTTGTCGGCACAGCAGCCCAGCAAGCGCAAGGCCTATCAGCGCGACGGGCGTGACGGTGCCCACCGCATCGAGCCGGGTGGCCGAGAGGGAGCCCAGATTCCAGAACCGAAACTGCTCCAGCGCCACCCGTGTCGACAGCAACATGAAATTCGAAAGGCCGCCGAATATCGCAGCCAGCGCCACGCCAGCCAGAATGAGTTTCAACGGGCTGGCCTGGCCCAGCATGAGGCCGATGCCGAGTACCACGAGATTACCCAGCAGGGCACCGGCACCGGACCAGAGCAGGTAGCCCTGTGTAGATTCGACGCCGTAGAAAATGAGGCCGATGACCAGACCCAGTACGGCGCCGGCATTTACGCCGAGCAAGCCGGGTTCGGCCAACGGATTACGAGTCGCGCTTTGCAACAGCGAGGCGGCAATGGCAAGACTTCCGCCAACAACAAGCGCTGCCAGCGTGCGTGGCAAACGCAGTGTTTCTACGACCATGGCGAGCTTTTCATCCGCCACGGCGAGTTGGTCTCCTAGCAGAAAGTGCAGCACATCCACCGCGCCGTAGACTCCGGCGCCGGTGCTCATCGAGATCACCAGCAAACTCATCAGAAGCGCGCCACCCATAACGAGGACAGCTTGCTGGTAGCCGGGGAAAGTCGCGTCAGTTCGTGTCATTGGTTTTAAGCAAATTCCTGAACCCGGCAGCGAGCTGCCGGGGTGTAGCGGGGGTTAGATGTCGTAACTGAAGCCAACGAACACCGTGCGGCCCATGAGGATGTTGTCGACTGACTGGGCGACATCGTCGCGCTTCTCGTTGGTCAGGTTGTTCATGCCCGCTTTCAAGGAAAGCTCGCGGGTGGCCTGATACCTCGCACCAAGATTCAGCTGATGGAACGCACCGCTTTCAACGTTTGGCTGGGCTGCCGAGACGTAGAGGAGTTGGCTACCGGTGTACTGGTAATCCAGATTCAGCCCCAAATCCGGCATGGCCTGCCAGTCGAAGCCGATGTTGGCGACATGCTGCGGGCTATTGCGCAGCTGTTCGTCGGTATCTCGATCCTCTGCATCCGAATAGGTGTAGTTCGCCCGCAGTCCCATGGTATCGCTCAGGTTATAACGACCTTGCAACTCGTAGCCCTGAACGCGCGCCTTGCTGACGTTGCTATAGGTCATCACGGCAGGTCGGTAGCCGACACGCCAGGTGTCGGTGATGATCATGTCGTCGATATCGTTGTTGAACAGCATGATGCCGGCCTCAACGCGCTCGTTCTGGTAGAGCGTACCGATCTCGTAGCTGGTTGCTGTCTCGGGCTTGAGGTTCGGGTTGCCGACCAGCGTACACATGCCACGGCAGGCCAAGACGCCATAGGTTTCGTCAGACTGATAAATGCTTGGTGCCTTGAACGAGCGACCCACGCCGCCTTTGATTACCCAGTTGTCGGTGAGGTTGTACACGCCGTAGGCGCGAGGGCTGAATTCGCTGCCGAAGCTGTCGTGGTCATCCAGACGTCCACCCAGGGTCACGTCCAAATCACCGATAGAAAACTCGTCTTGCAGGTAGACAGCCTTCTGATCGACCTCGGTTTCGCTGCCCAGGTTCTGGTTGTGTGCCAGCTCGGTACGGCGCAATTCACTGCCGAGGGTAAGAAGGTGGTTGCCGAGAAATGCGGTCACCTGGCCGTCAACGGTGTGGTTCTTCTGCTCGATGTCGCCTTTCATGCCGCGCAGGTTGGTCATGATCTGCGAGTCGTCCATCAACTCCACGTTTTCGTAGTAATAACGAACCCGTGTGTTGAATCCGTCCCAGTTGCCGGTATGGCCGAGGCCAAAGCTCCAGCGCTCCATCTCCTGAATGTTTTGAACGACCGCACCGAAGTTATTCCACTCGGCTTCGCGGTCATCCTTGCGGTGGGTAATATCCAGGTCAACCGTCTGACGTTCGTCCAGCAACCAACTGAGGGAGCCGTATGCGCTGGTGGCCTGGCGCTGTTCGGCTACATCGGTATTGGGGTTGACCGTTTGTTCGCTTAGCCAGGCGGCCTGGTCGGTTGTTTCAAGAATGAGATTGCCGAGCAGCTTGTTCTCGATCAGCGAGCCGCTGACGTACCCGCTAGCCTTATGGCTGTCGCCCGATTCGCCCTCGGTGGGGTGTTCGTAGGTGTAGGCGATACCGGCCTTGGACTCTTCGGTGGGCTGACGCAGGATCACGTTGACCACGCCGCCCAGCGCATCAGCACCGTACAACGACGACATCGGGCCGCGAATCACTTCGATGCGCTCGATAGCCGCCATCGGGATCGAGGACAAATCGAAGTCGTTAGCATAGTTGGAGGACAGCGCATCGCGTGAATTGATCCGGCGGCCGTTGACCAGCAACAAGGTGTAGTCCGAGTCCATTCCGCGCAGCTTGATTTCCTGCCGCCCGTAGGTAGACGACGGGTTGAGATGGACGCCAGGCAGGTACTTCACCGCATCGGCCAGGTTGTACACCGGACGCTGCTCAAGCTCTTCGCGGGTAACGACCGATACGCTGGCCGGCGCACTGAGTTCGCTATGCGAGGTCTGCGTGGCGGTGATGACTTGCTGCTCCAGGGCAACAGGCTCGGCCGCAAGGGCGGCAAGCGGCATAAGGCTGGCCAGAATGGTCAGGGATAGGTGACGGGGACGGCTGATACCCCGGTTTAGTGCGATAGACATAGCATGCTCCGTTGCTGCTCGAGGGTCGAAAGGACTGATCACGTATCCGCGGCGGGTTAGCCCGCCTGTTGTTTGGTTGAGGTGAGGCACATGTCGCGCTGTCTGATGCCATGAAGCAGGTAAAGCACGCCGAGACCGGCCACGACGCCCGCTAATGCGTAGAAGGCTGCTAGCTGTTCGAAGCCGATCACCTGGTGTTGAGGGCCTTCGCTCAGATAGCGCGCTGAAAACAGACTGCCGAGTCCGGCGGCGATGTTCGAAACCGTTCCTTGAAAGGCCATGAACGCTGCGCGTTGGTGAGCATGGGGAACGCCGGCGGCAATGGTCATGCTGCTGTTGGTGCGCACGGCACTCAGCGCCATGAACAGCGTGAAGATGACGTAAAGGGAGATGCCAACCGGGGCGGCGAACCCAAGCAGCGTCACCAGCGAGAGGCAGCCACTGCTGACAAGCACCACTGTTACGGCGCTGCCGCGATCAATCCAGGCGCCGCCGATCCGCATGGCCGCAAGACTGACCACCCCGCCGAGCAGATACAGCAGGCCGAGATGCTCGCGGGGAAAATTCAGGTTGAATTCGAAGTAAGTGGCGAAGTGGGGCACCAACAGGAAGTGCCCGAACATCTGTAACGATGTGATGCCGAGCGCGGCCAGGCAGAGGCGGGAAGTCAGCAGCGATTTGATCGAGGCTTTCGGGCGCTCAACGGTCACGGGTTTGGGAAGCAACAACTGGCACAGTAACACCAGCAGCAACCCGGTGCCGCCCAACAGGATGAAAGGAGCGGTCCAGTCCCAGCGAATCGAGCATTCCAAGGCCAATGGAATGATCAGGATCGCAGCAAGTGAGAAGCCCATTCCGACATAGGCGAGCTGACGACCACGTTCTGCGGGCGGTATCAGGTCGAGCATGGTGGCCATCAGGATTGCGCCCATCGGTCCCGCCACCAGGCCGGACAACACGAAAATCGCAATCAGTTGGTTGGGCCCGCTCGCCCAGGCACAACTGAGCAGAAGGAGAAACCGTAAAACGAGGAGGGCGACCAGTGCGCGCTTACGGTCGAAATGATCCAACCAGGGTGCGCTGACGAATCCGCTCAACGCGGCAGCCAAGGTGGCGCCGCCGCTGATGTAGCCGATGTGACTAGCCTGCATGCCGAGCTCGCGCACGAGGTCCGGCCCCAGCGGCATGACCATCATCAGGCTGCCAATGGACAGCATGTTGATCAGCATCGCTAGGTGAACGGCGATCCTCGTCTGGACGGCAACTTTCATCGGATTGCGGCACGCTCGGTTAGTCAGGCGGGCTGCATCCTAAGACAAGCTTAACGCTATATCAAACACAAATCGTTCGCATTAGCATAATCAGGCGATGCCGGTTGTTGCCTTCAGATGCAACAGCAACATTGCGCAAACGGGCGAAACCGCAACCCCCATGTTCAAACTGCAGACTTGCGGCGGGTTATTTCGCGGCGGAGTGGGTGGGTTCGGTCGACCAGCATGTCGAGGCCAAACCAGCAAGAGCGTGACCTTCTCCGTTAATGCAGCCTGTCACCCACGCCGGTCAGCCGATGGTCATCAGGCTGGCATTGCCGCCCGCCGCAGCGGTATTGATGCTCAACGCCCGCTCGATCAACAGCCGCTCAAGCGGAATGTCGGTGTCGCCGCTCATCATTCCCTGCACGCCGATAATCGGACCGCTGCGCTGCGACAGCCGCTGGCTGACCTCAAGCAGCTGGTCGGTGTCGCCGTGGTACAGCACGGCATCGAAACGCGTCGCGTCGCTGGTCCAATCCGGCGTCAGCGTGATCCTGGCTTGAACTGCCTGCGGGAGCGTGCCGTGCAGCGCTTGCACGGTCGGTAGATCCGCCATCACCGCCTCGCTGCCAACGGCCAATACCGCAGCCAACTGGGTCAACAGGTCGCCTTCGTCATCTGCCAGACACAGGACATGTTCGCGTGGTAGCAGGCTGTAGCTGTTACGTTCACCGGTGGGGCCGTTGAGCAGGCGAGTGGTGCCGCTCTGAGATTGACTGGCGTAACGGTCGCACAAGGCGGCAATTGATTCCCGGCCGTTTAGCCGGGCCCAGTCCTGGAAATGCCTGGCGGCATCGACCTGGGCGGGGGAACGACGCACTTCGGGCTGCGCAGGAGAACCGCCGAAGTCGAGTGCGCGCAACAGTGCGTCGTCCGGCCGCTCTGACAGCAGACGATATAGATACAGTGGGCCGCCAGCCTTGGGGCCGGTACCGGAAAGACCTTCGCCGCCGAACGGCTGCACCCCGACGACCGCGCCGACGATGTTGCGATTGACGTACAGATTGCCCACCTTGGCCCGGTCGATGACCCTGGCGATGGTTTCGTCGATGCGCGTATGCACCCCTAGCGTCAGTCCATAGCCCGCCGCGTTGATCTGGTTCAGTAAATGATCAAGTTCGGTGCGGCGGTAGCGCAACACATGCAGTACCGGGCCGAAGACTTCCTGCTGCAGCTCATCAAGGCGTTCGAGTTCGATCAGCGTAGGTGTTACATAAGTGCCATGAGCACAGGCTTTCTCATCGACACGGGCCAGCTGATGCACGCGGCGACCCTTGTCGCGCATGGTTTGCAGGTGGCGCTCGATGTTGTCGCGCGCCTCGGCGTCGATTACCGGGCCGACATCCACTGACAAGCGCTGCGGGTTCCCCATACGCGCTTCGCCCATGGCACCCTTGAGCATGCCGATAACTCTTTCGGCGACATCCTCCTGTATGCAAAACACCCGCAGGGCAGAGCAGCGTTGACCGGCACTGTCGAAAGCCGAGGCCATCACGTCCATGACCACCTGCTCGGCCAATGCTGACGAATCAACGATCATCGCATTCTGGCCGCCGGTTTCAGCAATCAAGGGAATGCTACGGCCGCGCTCATCCAGGCGACCGGCGATGCTGCGCTGCAGGATCGAAGCGACCGCGGTGGAGCCGGTGAACATCACGCCGCGGATGCGCTCGTCGGCGATCAGCTGGGCACCGACGGTTTCGCCGCGGCCCGGCAGTAGCTGCAACGCGCTTTTAGGCACGCCTGCTTCATGCAGGATCTGCACGCCCAGCATGGCAATCAAGGGTGTCTGCTCCGCAGGCTTGGCCAGTACCGTATTGCCGGCGCCCAGCGCGGCGCAGACCTGGCCGGTAAAGATTGCCAATGGGAAGTTCCAAGGGCTGATGCAGACCACCGGGCCGAGCGGGAGATGAGTGTCGTTGTGGAAGTTGTCACGCACCTCGGCGCCGTAGAAACGCAGGAAGTCGACAGCTTCGCGCACCTCCGCGATGGCGTTTGCATACGACTTGCCCGCTTCACGGATGAGCACACCCAGCAGCTGCTGCATGCGCTGTTCCATCAATTCCGCAGCTTTTTCCAATGCCGCGGCGCGCTCTGCCGGTGGTGTGGTGCGCCAGGCACTGGCACTGTCGAGAGCACAGCGCAGGGCATTATCGACGTCCGCTTCGCTCGCTTCTTGCACGTGACCGACGATGTCACGGTGGTCAGCAGGATTGAGCAAGGGGGCAGCAGAGGTCGTCGAAACCGTGTCGCAGCCGAGCAATGGGCTGGCGGTGAGGCGCAAGCGTGCACCGGCAAGCAAGGCGGACGAAAGCGAGGCCAGCCTTTGCTCGTTGGACAGATCGATACCGCAGGCGTTGAGACGGCCTTCGCCATAGAGATTGTGCGGCAACGGAATCCGTGGATGCGGCAGGCCGAGGGTGCCTTCCGAGGCGAACAACTGCTCGACCGTCGTTACCGGGTCGGCCACCAGTTCGTCCAACGAGATGCTCTTGTCCGCAATGCGGTTGACGAAGGAAGTATTGGCGCCGTTTTCCAGCAGGCGACGCACCAGATAGGCCAGTAGGGTTTCATGGCTGCCAACCGGTGCGTAGATCCGGCAAGGCCGGTTTAGACGGTCTTCACCCTTGCCAACTACCTGTTCGTACAGCGGCTCGCCCATGCCGTGCAGGCACTGAAATTCATATTGGCCGGGGTAATAGTTCTGGCCGGCTAAGTGGTAGACCGCAGCCAGCGTGTGCGCATTGTGCGTGGCAAACTGCGGATAGATTGCCTCGGGCGCAGCGAGCAGTTTGCGTGCACAGGCAATGAACGACACGTCGGTATAAGCCTTGCGCGTATAGACCGGGTAGCCCTCCAGACCGTTAAGTTGCGCCAGTTTGATCTCGCTGTCCCAGTAAGCGCCCTTGACCAGGCGGATCATCAAACGATGGTGGCTGCGCTTGGCCAGGTCGATCAGGAAATCCACTACATAGGGGCAGCGCTTTTGGTAAGCCTGAATGACAAAGCCGATGCCATTCCAGTCGGCCAGTGAAGGCTCGAAGCAGAGCCGTTCGAGCAGTTCCAGCGACAACTCGAGACGGTCCGCTTCCTCGGCATCAATGTTGATGCCAATGTCGTAGCGTCGTGCCAGTTCAGTCAGCGACACCAGGACCGGGTAGAGCTCGTCCATCACCCGATCGTACTGCGCACGGCTGTAACGCGGGTGCAGCGCCGACAGTTTGATCGAGATGCCGGGCCCTTCGTAGATTCCCCGACCGCGCGAAGCCATGCCGATGGAGTGGATCGCCTGTTCGTACGAGGCCAGATAACGACGTGCGTCTGCAGCGGTCAGCGCCGCTTCGCCAAGCATGTCGTAGGAGTAGCGGAAGCCTCTTGCCTCCATGGTTTGGGCATTGGCCAGCGCCTCGTTGATGGTTTCGCCGGTAACGAACTGCTCGCCCATCAGCCGCATCGCCATATCCACGCCCTTGCGGATGAGCGGCTCGCCACCTTTGCCGATCAGGCGATTCAGTGATGAAGAAAGGCTGGTTTCATTGTGCGTGGCCACCAGCCGGCCGGTGAGCATCAAACCCCAGGTGGCGGCGTTGACGAAGACCGACTGGCTGTTGCCCAGGTGCGGTTGCCAGTTGCCGGTGCTGATCTTGTCGCGGATCAACGCATCACGTGTGCCTTTGTCCGGCACCCTGAGCAGCGCTTCGGCCAGGCACATCAGGGCGACGCCTTCCTGGGATGACAACGAGAATTCCTGAAGCAGCCCTTGAACCAGGCCCTGACGTCCGCCGGCACTTTTCTGATTACGCAGTTTCTCGGCGATGCGCAGCGCGAGACGGTGGGTCGCTTCGGCCTTTTCCGGTGACAGCCGCGCCTGCTCCAACAACATCGGCAATGCCTCTGGTTCGGGGCGGCGATAGGCTGCAGTAATGGCCGCGCGGAGCACCGACTGCGGCAGGATGCTTTCGGCAAACTCGAGAAACGGCTGGCTGCCAGGGGTGACTTCAGCCGTATGGTCCGGGCTGGCCTGCGGCGGCGGCTCGGCGTCGTGTGGTTGAGTGTCGCTCTCGACCTGTTCAAGGTAGCGCAGCAGCGCTTGCTCGATCACCCACTGCGGAGGACGCTCAAGCCGGTTGGCTGCCTCCTCGAGCCGATTGCGCATTGCCTCGTCGAGCTCGACACCGAGCGTGCTGGTGACCATGTGGCTGTCCTCCGGGGTGAGGTGAGGCTGGATACCTGAGCGGCGGCACGGTCAATGCAATCTGTCATGTCGACCTATAGCCGAATGCGAACGTGGTCGGCATCCGTGTCTCTCCTCCTCAGCGTAGACCCTTGCAGTGCTTTGGACTGTCCTCCGGCGACGGTGCACGCCTTTGCTGGAGTGCGTGGCCATCTGAGCGCTGGCTCAACCGCATGCCACTGGGCTTCTCGAGGGCGAGCAGTGGCCAGCGACGCGCAAGCATCGCAACTCCTATGAGCAAGCGTGAAGGAGCCCAATTCAGCCGGTTCAGCGGGATGTGAATGCACCCCACTGAGCGCCAATTCTCGCCGGGTCGCTGCTTCGCCTGTCCGGTACTCGGTGCCCTATCCACGCCCGAGTAACCTGTTCAGCTCAACGCTTTTCAGGCTCAGGCACGTCGGTCACGCTGACTCCTTCCTCGCGGATTTTGTCCTCCGCTTCAAGTTCATCGTCCTCGTCGCCTTGCAGGCTCTGCTGATCAGGCGCTGGGTCGTATTGCAGTTCGACCAGTACGGGGAAATGGTCAGAGCCGAACGCCGGCAGGCGTTGGATGCGTACCAGCTGGAAATGGTGGCTATGAAACAGGTGGTCCAGCGGCCAGCGTAGAAACCAGTGCTGGGCGTGGAAGCTGTTGACCATGCCGCGCCCGACCCGGGGGTCCAGCAGGCCGCTGATCTTGCGAAACAGACGTGTGTTGGGTGACCAGGCTACATCGTTGAGATCGCCTGTCACGATGACCGGAATATCTTCCAGATCGTCCCGAACGCTCTCAGCCACTACCAGCAGTTCGACGTCGCGCTCGGTTGATTCGTCGTTTTCCGTGGGGCTAGGCGGGGCGGGGTGCAGGAAGTGCATGCGAATCGCCAACTGATCATCCAGATGGACCTTGGCGTGCATCGACGGCACATCGTCTTCGACCAAGAAACGGGTCTCCGCGTTTTCCAGCGGCAACCGGGACCAGACATGCATACCGTAAAGGTTGTCCAGCGGGCACCGGCAGGAGTAGGGGTAATCGTCGCTCAGTTCCTCGAGCTGATCCTCCCACCATTGGTCTGTTTCGAGTGTCACCAGAATGTCGGGGCGATACTCACGGACAAGCGCCTTGAGCTTGTCCGTCTGGCGGTTAGGCGTCAGGACGTTGGCCGCCATGACGCGTATGCGAGGCTTGTCGCGGCCTGGGACGGCGGTTTTGACCTCGGAGCGCCACAAACGGGTGTAGGGAATGATCCACCAGGCCTGATAGGCGAGGCAGAAAATCGCCAGGGCACTGATCAGAACCTGCAGCGGTTCTGAATAGGACAGCAGTAATGCCTGGGCCAGTAGTAATGCAAAGGCGAGTACGCACAGTTGCAGGCGAGGAAAATCCAGCCCGCGTACCCACCAGACTGGGTTCTTCCATAGCGGAAGAAGCGTTAGCACGACCAGCAGGCCAGTCGCTGCCAACAAGATCCCTTCCGTCATGATCGACTCTCCATCGAGTTCGGCGCGATGTGATATCGGCCTTTTGGGTACCTGAAAGCAGGCATTAGGGATTCGTCCCGTTGATGCCTTCATTGGTTCCGCTTGTTATGTGCTGGAGGGAACGGGGAGAGGGCGGCAGCGTTAAGGAAGCGCTGAGTAAAAGGAGCCCACAAAAAAGCCTGACACGCAAAACGTGTCAGGCCTTCGCTGGAACGGTTATCTCTTGCTGTTACAGCGGCTCGCCTATGGCTGCGCAGCTGTTCGGGGTCGCGGCATGCTTTCTCAACACCGCCAACTGGGGCTGCTCCGCGCCTCCTGCTACGTCCAGGGCAAGAATGTAGTTGCCCCACCAGGGGCCGCCGGCCCAGTAGGTCATTGGAACGCAGTTCTCGCGTAGATAGCCGAGCAGGTTATCCATCGCGACGATCGCATCGGGGGCGTAGTTGGGCACGCCCATCTCGCCGATGAAACCACGCAGGTTGTTGGTCCGCAGCCAGTCCACGAAAGGCTTGGCGCGATTGATGCCGAGCTCCGGGGCAAAGGTTTCGGTCTTGTCGGCGTACATGCCCGAGGTGTCACGGTCCAAATACATGTGAGCTTCGAAGATCAGTTTGTTGTTCGGATCACGCATCCAAGGATCCGCGATCAGCTGGGTGTTGGATTGCGGCCAATGCCAGGCGCTTGAGAAGCGGTCGCCAGCCACGTAGATCCAATGTGTGCGGTCGACTTTGCGGATTTCCTTCGCGGCGGCCAGCGCCGCTTGGGGCCAAAGTCCCTTGGTGTTTGGCTCATTCATCAGTCCGTAACCACTCAGTGCCGGATGATTGCCGATTTTTTGCGCGATACGCTTCCAGGTATTGGCGAACGACTGGATCGATACAGTTTCGGATCCGATCGGTTGGCGGTAGTAGCGATAGTAGTTATGCATGTCCAGCACAACCTTGACGCCGTGCTTGTGGGCAAAGTCGAGTGACTGGGTAAGCAATGTCAGTTGCGCAGTGTCGAGTTCAGTGTCCAGCCGGGGTTGGATGCGCTCCCATAGGAATGGCAACCGGACCAGTTTCAGGCCTTGTTCGGCGTACTTCTTGTAATAGGACTCGGCCGGATAGATGTAATTGGTACCGTGCTTGCCCGGCAAAACAGAAGGACCGAAGGCGGCGCCGGACAGGGCAACACCAACCAGTTGAACAGGCTTGACTGCTGGCAGCGTGATATTGCCTATCGGCGAAGATCCGGCGGGCAGAAGAGCTGGCCCTGCAGCCAGGCTCAGTTTGTTCGGGTACCCAACACGATTGCCGTCAAGCGCAGGGCCATCCATGAATACCGACAGCGCGCCGCTGGCAGCCTTCACCGAGGTGATGGTGCGCACCTGACCGTCGGCCGTGCGTACCGATGCGCCTACAACGAAGGCCGCCTTGTTCTGCGCCGTCGCAGCGACCGAAACGCCCGCCGACGCCCGCCAGGAGCCGTTCAGCCAGTAGCTATTGGTGAACTTGTTGATCAGCGCCGCATGGCTCGGAGCGGAAACCGGAGCTGGACTCAGTTCGACTGGCATGGGCAGCGTGCTCGCCACGGTACTCACGCGGAGCCTGTTGGGATAACCGACCAGATTGCCGTTGAGCACCGGACCGTTCATGAACACCGTCAGCGCCCCGCTGGCGGGTTTGAGCGCGGTGACAGTTCGAATCTGTCCATCTGCCGTTCGCACCGCGGTGCCGACTTTGAACGCGGCCATATTCTGCTGGGTCGCGGCAACCGATACGCCTGCCGAGGCGCGCCAGGAGCCGTTCAGCCAGTAGCTGTTGGTGAATTTATTAATCAGCGCCGAGTAGGAGACGGTCGAGACGCCCGTAGTCGGGGTGGTAGCGGCGTATAGACCGCTTCCAGGGACCAAAGCAAAAAGCGCGGACAGGGCAATTGCGGACATGGGCCCTTTGCAGGCCTTAGAAACAAACGAGGTAAACATCGGCTCACCGTGATCATGAACATCGAAACGCAGGTTTCGATGAAGCGACAGGGGGAGGTTGATCAATAAGCGGCGCTGCAAAGGCAGGCGGGATACCACAAACAGACGAACCAATGGGTAAGCGAAATAGGCTTCCGAGGCCGCCCGTTCCGCTTGGATAGTTATAATTTATTTTCTAAATCGCTAAAACATTAAGCGCCTTTTATAAGTCGTCAAAAAAAAGTCATATTCTAAGGTTGATATCAAATTGATATACAACAGCCATGCTCGCCGGATTTCGAGAAGGGCTGGAAGCCGCTAGCTATAAAGGCGGCAGTAATAGTGGCGTCATTTTTTTGAATTCACCGTTAACGCCGTCTCGCTTCAGGTGGCAGAAATAATCCGATAAACGGCATCATTATTTTTGAACTATTTGCAAGCGGGTGAATTTCATGGCGAGTCGGTACACGGATAAGCCACCCGAAGCGAGGCTTACGCTCACGCAGTTCGCGCGTTTGTGGCTACGTTGAGGAAGGGTTTTGGTTGTGCTTGTAAAGCGCTGATGCTTCGGGCAGGGTCGAGGCCAGGCTTCTATCTACGGAGTGAACTCATGTCGGAGCTATACCCCCGCGTCGACCCCGATGGACTGATCGAATATTCAGTTGTCTACACGGACCGATCGCTAAACCACATGTCCAAGTCGTTCCAGGGCGTCATGAACGACATATCCACCACACTGAAATCTGTCTACAACGCCCACTCGGTTGTAGTGGTGCCCGGCAGTGGCACTTTCGGAATGGAAGCTGTTGCGCGCCAGCTTGCGCATGACCGCAACTGCTTGGTTATCCGAAACGGCTGGTTCAGCTATCGATGGACGCAAATATTCGATATGGGCAGCATTCCGGCGCAGTCCATGGTGCTAAAGGCTCGACCGGTAGATCAGGCGGCGCAAGCTGCTTTCATGCCCCCGCCAATAGAAGAAGTCGTCGCCAGCATCGCCGCCAATAAGCCGGATCTCGTGTTCGCTCCGCACGTGGAAACATCGTCCGGGATCATCCTCCCCGACGACTACCTGCGCGCAGTCAGCGATGCGGTACACGCGGTGGGGGGGCTGTTTGTGCTGGACTGCATCGCCTCAGGAGCGCTGTGGGTGGATATGCAGGCAAGCGGTGTGGATGTGCTGATCAGTGCGCCACAAAAAGGCTGGAGCGCGTCACCCTGCTGCGCGCTGGTGATGCTCAGCGAGGCTGCCCAGGCACGCGTCGAGGCGGCACAGAGCAGCAGTTTCGCTTGCGACCTCAGGAAGTGGCTGCAGATCATGCAGGCCTACGAGCAGGGCGGTCATGCCTATCACGCGACCATGCCAAGCGACGGATTGGCGCGATTTCGCGACGTCATGTTGGAGACACGGGATTACGGCTTCGAAACCGTTCGTGCACAGCAACTGGAACTCGGTCAGCGAGTTCGATCGTTGCTGACTCAACAAGGCTTCAAGAGTGTGGCTGCCGAAGGATTCGAAGCGCCCGGCGTAGTGGTCTGCTACACCGACGATGCAGGCATCAAGAACGGCAGCAAGTTTGCGGCGCAGGGGCTGCAAATTGCCGCGGGTGTGCCCCTACAGTGCGACGAACCAGCGGATTTCCAGACTTTCCGAATGGGACTGTTTGGTCTGGAGAAACTGAAAAATATCGATCGGACCCTGAACATCCTGCAGCGCGCGCTCAATGAGATTGTTCCCGTCTAGGTCGTGACTGTCAGAGCGGTCCGGAAGAATAAAGACCGCTCGTCGAGCAATCAGAAGGCGTCAATAACGATTCGCGGCCCAGTTGTTTAGCCATTCCGTGTGCCGGAGGCCTCGTGAATACTGTCGTCGGGAGGGGGTTAAGCGGCTGGAACCTGCGAGATAGACACATTCTTGAAACAAAATTGTGTTTGCACGAGCCGTTATGCTGACTACGCTGAAATTGTACAAAGCTTATTACAACAAGAAAGAGGGGCTAGCTATGACCAACAACCAGAATGCTCAGGTCGTTGCACTCGAGTTATGGCGCTTTTGCGCACACTGCGTTGCTGCCATCGTTGTTGTAGGAGCGGTACTGATTGGGTTCCTTGGATCATGGGAGCTGGGCCTCAAGGTCGGCGTGCTGCCGTTACTGGCGCTCGTTGCTGCAGACATGTTGGCCAGACGTCGGGAGCATGACATTCAACTAAGGAATTCCTGACCACCTGCCATCCTGCGCCGATCCGTGCGGTTCGCGCAGGATAAACATCCCTACTGGTTACCCGTTGCCTTTCCTCCTGCCGCTTAGCCACTGTTTCCAGTTCATCGTGCGCAGCCAAGACGTCATCTCATCGCCTACTGATGTCATCAATGGTAACGATCACGCCACTGGCGCAAGGGAACGTGCCATCCCTCCAGCTACTCCCATAAATGCCCATAACAGAGCGCCCTAGCCCTGCCTTTCCGCTTCTGAGTCTGTCTGCATGCCTCAACCCCGCCTCACCTCCGCACGCGCCTGGCTTGATCGCCTCGACAAGTCACGTCACGCGATGACGCTGCTATTCCTAGCCTCCATGATGGAAACCTTGCTGATCCCCATCCCGATCGAGGTCATCCTCATCCCTTGGATGCTTTGCCACGCGGACCGTAAATGGCGAATCGCGACGGTCGCGCTGGCAGGGAACCTGACCGCAGCCACACTGGGTTACTACCTTGGTATGTTCGCGATGGATCAATGGGGCGACACGCTCGTCGGGCTCTTTGGCGGTGAGGCTGCGTACGAGGAATTCGACAAGCAGTTCGAGGAAGACGGTTTCATGGCAATTCTGGCCATCGGGATTGTCCCTATACCGTTTCAGATCGCCATGCTCGTGGCAGGTGCCAGCGCCTATCCCATCGTTCTCTTTCTCGCCGCTGCCTGTCTCGCCCGAGGGGCTCGTTATTTCGGCCTTGCGCTGTTGATAGCGGTGGCGGGCAAGGCGGCCCTGGATATCTGGAATCGACATGCCAAGCCCATAGGCATTGCCGGGCTTGTGCTGTTTGGTGTGTGGGCATGGTTCAAGTGGGGCGGCTGAGGCGCTGCGTCTTTCTGAGTTGAAAAACAATCTGGCGCTGTGTTGGTGACTACTCGACTTTGTCCGTTTCAAGGTACTCGCCGTAGTAGTCCAGCGTGGCGAGGTTCTTGTCCTTGGCCTCGAACATCATGTCGAACCGGTCCAGGAATTCACGCGCATAAAGGTTGGTCCAGCGATTCCACATGCGTTTGCTGTGGCTGTAGAGGTCACGTTTGCTGACCTTTTCCAGCAGCGCCGGTATCTCCAGTTTCTCATCGACGTTGAATCCCAGCTCCATCAGGCTTTCCGGCGGCTGCGAGTAATGCATAGCCGGCCGTACACCGTGCCAGCTATCGATGATGCGCGCCACACGCGGGTCCTGTGGGTCGATATACCGGTCTTCATTGATCCAGCAGTGGTGGATGTCCAGCACCACCGGCGCAAGGTCGGCAAGCTGGAGGCAGTCGTCGACGCCGTAGGTCTTTTCCTCGTTCTCGAAGGTGATGCAATTACGCGCCTCGGTGGAGAGTCGCGGCCAGATCGTGCGGATGCCTTCGCCGCCCAAGCGACCGGCAATGTGCACGTTGCATTTGAAGTCCTGGAACTGCCGACCGAAGCCCATCATGCGGATCATGTCGGCGTGATATTCGAACTCGGCCAGGCTGTTCTCGACGACCTGAGGCTTGTCCGAGCCGAGCACGCAGTATTGACCCGGGTGCAGCGACAGCCTGATGCCGGCTGCTCGTGCGCGCTCGCCAATCAGGGCAAAGCCTTTCTCCGTCGCCGCTTGCACCTCGGCCTGACGGTAGAAGTCGGCTGCTTCCGGATGGCTGTAGAACGGCAGCAAGTCGCTGCTCAGGCGCAACATGCGCAGTGGTGGTGGCAAGGTCTCGACGTATTCGAGCAAGCGCAACTGCGCGGCCAGGTTGTGTTCGATGATGCCGTTCAGCTTCTCGCGCGCCGCGTCCTGCGACACGCTGTTGAGCCAGCGCAGCGTGGTCGAGCGCGGATTGAAGGCGCGTTCGATGGTTTCCAGCTCCTTCAGCGACTCGCTGTGGCCGGGGTGACGGTACATGCAGGCGAAACCGATTCTGTACATAACGACCTATGCCTGGCAGCTGGTGTAGCTGCTACAAATGACTGTCCTGTTTAGTACCCGGTCGCTGCGGCAGGTGCCCTACCTCTGATGAACAGTCGACCGCCGCGGTCCGAACGTGATGTGTACACCCAGTGGGGGCAGCAAGGGTCGCATCCGTATCTTGGTCCGTACACAGGAGCGTCGAGCCATCGCCGCGCAAGCACGGTGAGGCAATCGCGGATGAGTGATTGCTGGGCGACGTGACCATTGCTCGCTCGGTCATCAGTCAGCGATGAAAAACCCGTACCATATCAACCACCTGTTGACGCCTTGGTTGTTTATTCAATGTTTTCTGCCGTCAAGCGCTACAAGCTCCTGGTGTCGGGTGCCTTGGCGCGTTGTTTCCCTCGTACCTCCGCTTATCTGCAGTCAGAAGAGGAGCTGTTAGTGCGGCGCTGGCCGAACGCCGTTTCCAAACAGACGCTGCCTCGAACGAGCAAAAAGTCAGCTGCAGCGGTGAAGATCGGCCGTGCGACCAAGTCCCCTGCGGCGACAGCTACCCCAGCCAAGCCCCGCGCAAAAGCTCGCAAGCCGGCCAGTGAAGGCATTTATGGGCCGGCTAAGTTGACGGTCGATGAGCAGCAGATTCAGGCAATGCGTCTTCGTGTCGGTCGCGCGGTAGAGGCTGGCGCGATCTGCGCACCGTCGGATGAGCAATGGGCAATGATCCTTGGAGACAGCCCAGTGACCCGCATCTTCGCGGGCGCCGGCTCGGGCAAGTCCACCACCCTGGTGCTGCGTGTGGTGTTCATGCTCTGCCATTTGGGCATCGCGCCAGAACGGCTGACCGTCATTTCCTTCACTAATGCATCCTGCACTGAACTGCGCGAACAGCTGATCCGGGTGTTGGGATTCTGGAATTTCGATTTCGATCCCGCTAGTGCGCGGCAGTGCGTGAGGACGTTCCATTCGGCCATGGCAGCAATGGCCAGGGATGTGTTGGGCAAGCCGGTCTGGTTCGAGCAACTGGACGAAAAGGGTGCCTCGCCTCTAGATCTGGATAACCCCCTGACCGCTTCACGCATGCGGCCGGCACAACAGCGACTGCTCAAACAGGCCTATCAGACCTGCTATGCCGAAGAGGATCGTTTTCGCACGCTGGTGCACGAGCTACTGCGCTTGCCATCGCCAGACGATAAAAAGCGCGCTCCAAAGGCGCCTCTGGACGTATTCAAGTTGGCCGGCGAGTTCACCCCAGCGCCGCTGTTCGAGGCGTTCTACGCGCAAGCCGGGTTTATCGAAAGCATCGGTATTCGCATCGACCAGATGCAACCCGCCCGACTGCAGGGTTCGTCGGTGGAACGTGCCTTCAGCGAGGCCTTGGTACTGTTCTGGCGGCATTTCCAGGCGCTGCTCGCATCTCAGGGATTGACCACCTTCAACGGTGCGTTTCAAGCCTTGACCCAACGTCTTGCGGCGGCCGACCGCAGTGTGTCGTCAGCGGCATTGACGCCGTTCAGCCACTTGCTGATCGATGAATTTCAGGACATCTCACCGCAGATCGTTCAGTGGCTGCAGGCGCTGCACCGTGCGCTGTCGAGCCAGGGCGAGGCCGTCAGCCTGATGGCCATCGGCGATGACTGGCAGTCGATCTACGGCTGGCGCGGCAGTTCGCCGGAGCTGTTCATGGATTTTGACAAATACTTCCCTGGCCGCGGCGCATCGAAGAAGAGCAGGGTGCTGATGCTGGAAACCAACTACCGTTCAATCGAGCCAGTCATCCGCGATGGCGAGGACGTGTTGAGCGGGGTGACGTTCAAGCAGACCAAGGTCAGCCAGGCGGCCAAGGCGACGCAACAGGGCGATCATGGCGTAAAACTGGTAACCCGCTTCGATGTGAAGAGCCGGCTGCCAGAGCTGATCCGCGAGATCCAGGCCCAATGCGAACATGTTGCCGCTCGCCCCAATGCTGACCGCAACGCGGTGCTGGTACTCAGCCGGCGCAACGAGCCATTGCGGGCCATCGAGGCGCAGCTGGACCGCAAGCTGCCGGTCAAGACCTACACAATTCATCGCGCCAAGGGCCTGCAGGCCGAGGTCGCGATCATCGTCGATGATTGTCTGCCGGCCGAGCGCCATCCTTTGCGAAACGCGCTGTATGCCTACTCAGGTTTTTTCCGTAACAGCTATGACCAGGCGATGGCCGACGAGAGCCTGCGCCTGGCTTACGTGGCGATCACCCGTGGCGTTAGCCGGGTGTTCTGGTATACCCAGAAAGTCCAGGGGGCAACGCGGCTGCTAGCCGACCATCGCAAGGCGCAATGAGTAAGGCCGGCTGGCGGCCGATAGCCGTCAGCCGCTAGGGTGAAGGCGCTGACATCCGATACTGACGCACAGGAGCACATCGAATGCTGAAACTTTGGGGGCGGACGAACTCGACCAACGTGAAAAAAGCACTCTGGTGCCTGGAAGAGCTGAATATCGAATACACCCGTGTCGATGCCGGCGGAATCTTCGGGGTGGTTGGCGAGGCGGACTACATTGCGAAGAATCCCAACCAGCTGGTGCCTTGCCTGGAGGATGGCGAATTGGTGCTGTGGGAATCCAATGCCATCGTTCGTTATCTGGCGGCGCAGTACGGTGAGGGCATCTTGTGGCAGGTCGATCCGGCTCAACGCGCCCAGGCTGACAAGTGGATGGACTGGGTCACCTCTTCCCTGGCTGCGCCGTTTCGCACGGTGTTCTGGAACATGGTGCGCACCGCGCCGGAGCAGCGCGACATGCCTGCGGTGCACGCCGCAACAGCGGAGTGCGGCAAGTTGCTGGCGATCGCCGACCGAACACTGTCGGACCAACCCTATCTGTCCGGCGCGTCGTTCGCCATGGGTGACATTCCGCTGGGTTGTTTCGCCTATGCCTGGTTCGAGATGCCCATCGAACGTTCTGACCTGCCGCACCTAAGGGCCTGGTATGAGCGGCTTCAGCAGCGTAGGGCGTATCAGACCGCTGTTGTTACGCCTCTGACATGATGCAGCACGCCCGGGCCTGTTGAAGATGCTTCAGCGCTGGAACCTGTCGGTAATTCAATCGTCGGTCAACCCGGGGTCGCCTGACCGAAAACCTGCCTGATCAGCAGTGGCAACTGTTCGCCAGCCGGCCCGGCCAACGCAAATTCCCGCTCGCTGTGATCGGTTTGGGGTTGCGGATTGACGTGGACGACCACAGCACCGGCTTGCCAGGCCAAGCCCGGAACCTCGGCGGCGGGGTAGACCATCCCAGACGTGCCGACGGAGATCAGCAGGTCGCACGATTGCGCGGCAGCGAAAGCGGTGTTCAGCGCCTCAGTTGGCAGGCTTTCGCCAAACCAGACCACACCTGGACGCAGCTGACCGCCGCATGCCGCGCAGCGTGGCGGCTCCAGACGGCGGCCACCTTCGGGCTCGTCCGGCATGGTTGGCGATGTGTGCGGGCTTTCACCGCAGTTGAAACAGCGAGGCTTATGGAGGCTGCCGTGCAAATGGATAACGTCGGTGCTGCCGGCTCGCTCATGCAAATCGTCGACGTTCTGGGTGACGAGCGTGAGATGGGGGATGTGCCGAGCCAATTCGGCAATCGCCATGTGGGCGGGGTTCGGCTGAGCCTGCAGCACCTTCATGCGCCGCCACTCGTACCACCCCCAGACCAGGGCCGGGTCAGCTCGGAAGGCTTCTGGCGTAGCCAGCGATGCGGCGTCGAAGCGTTCCCACAGGCCGGTGAGCGAGTCGCGAAACGTCGGGATGCCGCTTTCCGCTGACACGCCTGCGCCTGAAAAAACCACAACGTGCCTGGCTCGGTGCAGCGCGTCGATCAGTGGGTCCGGGATCATAGACTGACTCCTTTGCATCAGCGGCTAAGCGGGCATGGATCAATACCACTGAGGACACCGATACGCCAGCGGCAGCGATTTCTCCCAGGTCTTGCTCGGCTAGTTCGACTGTTCAAGCTCCATCCCTGGGATGGTTTAGAGACTTGTTACATGCCACTGATTGATGCGCTACAACAGGGAGCATGTCTGCGTGATGTTTCAGTGAAAGCGCAACTCCGCGAGGGGTAGCAAGCGATGGCCTCAGGGCGCCAGTGTTCAACTGGGCCCTAAGGAATTCGGTCAACGAATGGCGAAGCGACCGCTGAGTGTGCCCAGTCGAGAAGCCAGTGCACTCAACCCGGCACTGTCCTGCTCCAGCTGGCTGGCATCCACGGCATTCTGTTCGGCAATCTGCTGAACGCTCTGCAGGTGACTGGCGATATCCGCAGAGACTGCGGTTTGCTCACGGGTGGCAGCGGCTATCAGTTCATTCATGTGGCTGATGGCTTCGATTTCCTGCGCCATGGATTCCAGCAGTACCGTAGTTTTCTGACTGTCGTCGACGCAGCGGGCCACGCTCAGTCTGCTGTCCTGCATCGAATCGGCCGCTTTTCGGCTGCTCTGCTGCAGGCGTGTGATGATCTCTTGGATCTCGCGGGTCGAGGTCGCCGTTTTCTGCGCGAGGTTACGCACCTCATCGGCAACCACGGCAAACCCTCGACCTTGCTCCCCGGCCCGAGCGGCTTCGATAGCGGCGTTCAAGGCCAGGAGGTTGGTCTGTTCAGCGATGCTGCGGATCACTTCCAAAACGCGGCCGATCTGCTCGGACTGTGCGGCCAGGTCTTGCATGACCTCGTCGGTTCCGTCGATGCGGTGCGCCAGCAGGGTGATCTCCTCACGGCTGGTCAGGACCGATTGGCGCCCCTGTCCCGCCTTCGCGCTTGCAGCCTGTGCCGCCTGTGAGGCCCGATCGGCGTGGCCGGCAACTTCCTCGATGGCGGTCGACATCTGTTGCATCGCATCGACCATTTGTGCGGTTTCACCCAGTTGCAGGTCGGCACCATTACGCATTTGCCGGGTGGCAGTGTTCAGGCTGCCAGCCGTGCCGTCGAGGCCGCGCGCATCCGCTACCACCGCACTCACCAGTTCGGAGAGTTGATCGAGCAAGTGATTGAACCGCTCGCCCACAGGGCCACTGGCAGCAGAGCGCTGGTTGAGGTCGATCCGTTCGGGGTTGCGGGTGATCTCTGCCGCAGCGCGGAGCAATGCCTCGCCTTCGCTCGCTTCGGCATTGGCGCGCACCGCCAGGTAAATGAGGATGGCACTCTCAAGCACCACATAAAACGCATGCAGGAAGACCTCGCCCCAATTGCCCTCAGGCATCAAAAACACACCGGCACCTTGTTGCTGCAGTGCAAAGAAGGACAAGTGATGCACTGCGATGGTCGCAGCAGCCACGACGATGGGCAGCCAGTCCCGGTAGTACACCAGAAACGCTAGCAGGGCGAAGATGCCGAAGTGCATTTCCAGCATGCCGTGTTCCTGGTTGATGTGCAGCGCTGACATGACCATGAACGCTGCACCGATGAGGCAACGCATCAACCGCTCGCCTGCAATCAGTGCGTTGAGCACCGTCATCGCGAGGGCGGTACCGCCGCCAATGACGAAGGCCTGTGCCCAGCTGCCACTCATCGCAGCCAGACCGAGCGCATAGACGAAGAGAAACCACAGCACGCCGAGCATAATGCGGTCGGCCTTGCGGTAATGGTCTTGCATGGTGATGGTCGTGTTGCTCATAGAGTGTCTCTCGTAAAGCGCTCGGGCGCGCATCGCTATATCGGCTGGGATTGAACTGGCTATCAGACCATTCATCGCCTCAGCGGCAACGTGTGGCTTTATACAAGCAGGGATGCTTTAGGGCAGGGCGCTCAAGCCAGTTCACACGGCACGTCGGTGACGCTCAACGGTGCGGGATACGCTGGCCCTATGCTGCGAGAGCCGCGCCGGTTCCGCGGTCAGCCGGGCTTCGCGTCGAGTTCACGCGATCCTGCGATGCAGCCAGCGAATCATCGAGCCAACGACGGGGACGTGTTGATAAAGCAGGGCGCCCGCGTCGAAGTAGTCGCGATGACGCACCACTTTGCCTGCAGCGTCCCAGCGCAGCATGGTGCAGCCTTCCAGGCTGATGAGCTGGCCTTGGTTGAGGCGGGGGTGACGAAAACTCATGATCCAACGTAGATAGCCTTCGCCTTCGCGCACCTCGTCGAAGGCGAAGAAGGCGAAGTCGAGGGCAGTGACGTTGGCGTAAAGCTCCGCGAAATACTCGTGCAGTTCGGCCAGCCCGCAGATTTCATGCAGCGGATCTGTGAAGTGAACGTTTTCTGCATAGAGCTCACTCAGGCGGTCGAGGTTATGGGCATTAAGCTGGGCAAAGTTGGCCGAGAATTGCTGCAGAAAGCCGCTCACAGCGCCTCCCCCAGTTGCCTGAAGGCCGTAAGCGCGCGGTCCCGGCTCATCGGCAGGTCGATGATAGGGGGCGGGTAATCGACGGCAGCAAACAGACCGTTGAGTTTCGCAGGGTTGTGAATCGCGCGTTTGTCCAACTCGGCCAGCTCAGGCAGCCAACGCCGCAAGAAACGGCCGTCCGGGTCGAACTTGGCAGACTGACTGAGCGGATTGAACAGTCGGAAATAGGGCACCGAGTCGGTTCCCGTCGAGGCGCTCCACTGCCAGCCGCCATTGTTGGCTGCGAGGTCGCCGTCGATCAGGTTTTGCATGAACCAACGCTCACCTTCACGCCAGTCGATGAGCAGGTTCTTGCTCAGAAACATGGCGACGATCATGCGCAGGCGGTTATGCATCCAGCCGGTCGCCAGCAACTGGCGCATTGCCGCGTCGATGATCGGAAAACCGGTACGGCCCTGCTGCCAGGAGGCCAGCTCATCGGGTGCGTGACGCCAGGGCAGGGCTTCGGTTTCTCGCCGGAAGCCTCGGCCCATCGAGACGTGTGGATAGCCCACCAGGATATGTTTGTAGAACTCGCGCCAGAGCAGCTCATTGATCCAGGTGACGGCACCTGGATTGCCGCTGTCGTGTTCACCACGATTTGCTCTCAGCGCAGCATGCAGACATTGCCGAGGCGAAACGACGCCCGCGGCCAGATAGGCGGAAATCTGGCTGGTACCAGGCTCGGCAGGGAAGTCACGACGCTGTTGATAGTCTGCCAGGTCATCTTCGGCGAACTGAGCGAGGCGCAGCTGGGCGAAGTCTTCGCCTGCCGGCCACAGCGAGCGCAGATAATCGCTGGGTTGGGCGAATCCATCGACTGTTTGTGGTACCGAGTCGCTGGCAATCAGCAGCGATGCCTGGCGATCCGGAACGGGTAGACACGCGGGAAGTGACCCTGCCAGCCGGGCATAACACACCTTTCGAAACTGGCTGAAGACTTTGAAGTAGCCACCCGACTGCGTAGTGATAGTTCCTGGGGCAAACAGCAGCTGATCAAGGTGGCGTCGCATGCTTGTGGGTGTTTTCCGAAGCGCTTCGGCGACTGCCTCGTCACGGCGCTGCTCGTTCACTCCATACTCGTCATTGACATGCAGAGTGCCGATCTCGTGGGTGCCGCAAAGGTCGGCGATCACAGCGGGCACTGCCTGCCAGTCTTGAACGGTGCGAATCAGCAACGGAACGTTCAGTTCTGAGAGGCGTAGCGACAGTTCAGCCAGGTTGCGTAGCCAGAAATCGACCTTGCAAGGCGCATCGTCATGGGCATGCCATTGGCCCGGCGTGATCAGATAGAGCGCGACCGTGGGGCCGGCGCTCATCGCGGCTGCCAGGGCGCTGTTGTCACTGACGCGCAAGTCGGTGCGTAGCCAGAGAAGCTGGTTCATTCCAGATACCCTTTAGGGTTTTCAAGCAGCGACCCAGCCTGCAGGGCTTCGAGCGCGGCGAGCGGGTCAACGGCGAGGGTCAGGCCGGGTATGTCACGCAGTTCAGCAAAGTGAATGCTGGCTGCCGGCCCCGCCAGCAGCAGCGGCATGTCTTCCGGGTCGGCCAGCCGGGGCAGATGCCGCTTGAGGTAGCCGCTGTCCAGTGACTGGCTGGCATACAGCAGCAGACCCCGCGGCTTGATTCGCTCCAGGGCCAGTGGCAGTTCCGCCAGTGGTACAGACCACTCGATCACCTCGGCAGCGCAACCTGCACTTGACACCAGCCAGGCGCTGAGCCACAGCCCCGGATCGAAGCGCTGATCGCACAGGGTCGTCAACAGCAGCGGTGCGCCGCCATGCTGACGGTTGCTGTGATAGATGCGAGTACCGAGTTTGGTTCGCAGCCACGAACAGAACAATCCACGCTCGACTTCTGCGCCGAAAGAGCTGGTCCAACGTTGTTCGAGGCTCAGCAGCAGTGGCAGCAACAGGTGCTTGCACAAGGTCAATGGCGGATACAGCGAAAGCGCACGGTTGAAACTGTCGTCGAGCTGTCGTTCGGAGAGTTCGGTGACGGCCAGGAACATCTGATCATGCAGACCGCCCCATGGGCTGTGCTCGTTCAGATTGAGACTCTGGCGAGCATCCAGCAACTGCTTGACCTGGCCGACGGCTACACCCCGATTCAGCCATTTGAGAATGCTCTGGATCCGCCTGACGTGGCTGTCGTCATAGAGCCGATGGCCCTTGGGTGTGCGACGCGGCACGATCAGACCGTAGCGCCGTTCCCACGCACGCAGCGTGACCGGATTGACGCCGGTGAGGCGCGCAACTTCCCTGATCGGGAACCAGCCGTCTTCACGGCTCAGATCGATGTCGTCATCAACAGTCAGGGTCATGTCTAGATGCCGTTGCGCAGGCTGAGGTCTTCGGGGTGCGGCTGCAGATATACCTGGCTGGCCACATAGCGATCCGGATGACGGCGGAAGTGATGCTTGAGCAATGTCATCGGTACGACGAGCGGCACGATGCCCTCGCGGTATTGGCTGATAAGGCGTTGCAGTTCCTGCTTGTCGTCGCCGCAAAGATCGTTCTTCAAGTACCCGCTCAGGTGCTGCAGTACATTGCTGTGGGTGCCGCGCGATGCGGTGGTCTTGAGCGCGGCCATCAGCTGGCTGAAGTAGATCGGTGCGAACTCATCCAGCGGCTTTATGCCGACCGTTGCGACCATCCGGCCGAGGGCTTTGTATTGCCCAGGGTTGGTCGCCATCAGCTGATACTTGTGACGCGAGTGAAATTCGACCAGTGCCTTGCGGGTAAGCCCGGCTTGGAGCAAACGCTGCCATTCGGCGTAGGCAAAAATTCGTGTGAGGAAATTTTCCCGCAGTACGGGGTCGTTCAGCCGACCGTCTTCCTCGATGGGCAGCTCCGGTCGCGCTTCCATCAGCGCATGGGCAAACAGGCCGGTGCCGCCGCCGTCGATAGGATGCCCGTTGGCTTGGTAGACCTTGACCCGTTCCATCCCGCAGGAGGGGGATTTCTGCATCAGGATATAGCCGCTGATATCGCTCAGTTCGCGAGCGATCTGCTTGCCGTACGCAGTCAGGGCTTCGCTTACGTCCAGCTCCGGGTGCACGGTGCCCACTGCGCGAGGACTGTCGGGATCACCGACCAGGCGGATTGGCTCACGTGGCGTGCCGAGACCTATGGCGACCTCAGGGCAGACCGGCACGAATTCGAAATGCCTGGCCAACGTTTCGCTGCATAGGCGCGATTCCTTATGGCCGCCATTGAAACGCACCGGGCTGCCCAGCAGGCAGGCACTGATACCGACTTTGATAGGGGGACGAGAGCTATTAGGCATGTGATCGACCTCGCTGCACTTGTACAGGTAAGGTTTTCTGTACAATATGAGGCCATCATAAGTGGTTACTTGTACAAGTCAATACTGCGTGTACAAGATTCTTTGAGGCAGCTAATGCTGCCTGCTAAGCGCCTACTTTAACGCCACCCGAACAGCCATTGCTGATCGTCGCGCAGGACCTGCCAGTCGATCCACTGGCTTCGTTGAGTGAGGACAGCCTGAAGCTCAACTTGCAGGAGAACGTCGTTTTCATCCCGTAACAGCTCCGTGACGAGGAAGTGCTTTTCCTTGTTTTGGGGCGTAGTGGACGTCCACTTGGAAAGCAGCAGTTTGTCTGGATTGAATCGATTCATAACGACCGGACACCGGAAAAAGACTGAAAGAGCATTGGCAGCCTGTTGAGTAGTTGTACATGGACTACGCTTGCATTACCAAGTTATACAGCATTTGATTTCTGTATAGGTGTAACATCAGAATGTAGCAGCCCGCTGAGTCATCGGTGCGGGCCCACAGCTGAGATGCGGAGGCTGCAATGAACATATTGCTCACCGGCGGGACTGGCCTGATTGGTCGGGCGCTGTGTAAACACTGGTTGCCACAGGGGCATCGGCTCTGGGTCTGGAGTCGGTCACCCGAGCAGGTTGCGGAGCGTTGCGGCGAGTCGGTAAAAGGCATTGGCGAGCTTCGCGAACTGGACCAGGTCCAGCTCGATGCGGTTATCAACCTGGCAGGTGCACCGATTGCCGATCGGCCCTGGACCAAGTCCCGTCGTTTGCTGCTGTGGAACAGTCGCATCAAATTGACCGAGCAGCTGGTCGAATGGCTTGCGACACGGCAGCAGAAACCCAGTGTGCTGATTTCCGGCTCGGCGGTCGGTTGGTATGGCGACGGTGGTGAGCGGGAACTGAGCGAGGACGACAGCCCGGTTACCAACGATTTCGCTAGCCAGCTCTGTGCTGCCTGGGAAGAGAGTGCAATGCGAGCGGAGTCGTTGGGCATTCGCGTGGTCCTGATCCGGACCGGCTTGGTGTTGGCACCTCAAGGCGGTTTTCTACAGCGTCTCAGGCCGCTGTTCGCGCTTGGGCTTGGCGGCAGGCAGGGCAATGGCCGTCAGTGGATGCCTTGGATTCACATAGACGATCAGATCGGACTGATAGATTTTCTGTTACACCAGCCCGAAGCAGGCGGCCCCTACAATGCGTGCGCACCACAGCCGGCACGCAATGCCGAGTTTGCTAAAGCCTTCGCAGCGAGCATGGGGCGTCCGGCAATACTGCCGGTGCCTGCGCTGGCCTTGAAGGTCGGTTTGGGCGAACTTTCCGGGCTGATCCTTGGCGGACAAAAAGTGCGACCGTTGCGATTGCAGGTCGCAGGATTTCAGTTTCGTTTCGAGACATTGGATGCGGCATTGGCAGACCTGCGCAAGGCGTGACCGCTGTGTGAAAATAGCGTCGCGACCCGAGGGTTGCGGCGCGATCCATTAAATCAGTAGTTGGAAATGTGCATGTCCGAGCAGGCGTTGTTGTTGGTCAATCTGGGTTCTCCGGCGTCCACCGAAGTGGCCGATGTTCGCCGCTATCTCAATCAGTTTCTGATGGACCCTTATGTCATCGACCTGCCTTGGCCCGTTCGCCGGCTGCTGGTCTCGCTCATCCTGATCAAGCGCCCGGAACAGTCGGCACATGCCTATGCTTCCATCTGGTGGCCGGAAGGATCACCTCTGGTGGTGCTGAGCCAACGCCTGGCCGACGCTGTTCGGCCGTATTGGAAAGAGGGCCCGGTCGAGCTGGCGATGCGCTATGGCGAACTGTCCATTGAGCGCTCGCTCTTGAAATTGGCAGGACAGGGCATCAGGCAGGTCACTCTGGCGCCGCTGTATCCACAATTCGCGGACAGCACCACGACCACCGTTATTGCAGAGGCACGGCGGGTGATTCGCGAACGCGGCCTCGACATTCAGCTGTCCATTCTGCAGCCGTTTTTCGACCAGCCGGAATATCTCGAGGCGTTGGTTGCGAGTGCTCAACCGCACCTGGAACAATCGTTCGACCACCTTCTGCTGAGCTATCACGGCTTGCCTGAGCGGCATTTGCGCAAGACGGATCCGACCGGCGCGCATTGCCTGAAAACCGATGATTGCTGCCAGCGTGCCGAAGGCGCGGTGCTCGCCAGCTGCTACCGCGCGCAGTGCATTCAGAGCGCAGCGGCATTTGCCGAGCGTGCCGGCTTGCAACCCGAACAGTGGTCGGTGTCATTCCAGTCACGACTGGGGCGTGCCAAGTGGATCGAGCCCTATACCGAGGCGCAGCTCGAAGAGCTGGCGGCCAGAGGCGTGAAGAAGTTGCTGGTGATGTGCCCGGCGTTCGTGTCCGACTGCATCGAAACGCTTGAGGAAATCGGTGATCGAGGCCGCGAACAGTTCGTTGCGGCCGGTGGTACGGATCTACAGCTGGTCCCTTGCCTGAATACCCATGAGCAGTGGGTGCAGGCGCTGGTCACCCTGTGTCGCCGGGCCCCGCTCGCGCTGTAAGCGGCCCATCTCGGCGTGGGGTACGCGAATGCGTCCCTCACGCCACGGGTTCGAGCTCCAGCGCCTCGAACGCTTCCAGCGGCACGGGACGGCTGAACAGGTAACCCTGGAACATGTCGCAACCATTGGCGACCAACAGTGACCGCTGCTCTTCCGTCTCGACCCCTTCGGCGATCACTTCCAGATTGAGCCCGGAGGCAAGCGCGCAGGTGGCACGGATGATGGTCTGGCTGCTGACGTCATCGACCAGCTGACGAACGAACGACTGGTCGATTTTCAGTTGGTCGAGCGGCAACCGCTGCAGGTAGGCCATGGACGAATAACCTGTGCCGAAGTCGTCGATCGAGAACCGAATGCCGTGCTGCTTCAGCGTCCTCATTCGAACTACCGCTTCTTCCATATCATCGAGCAACAGGGATTCGGTAATTTCAAGCTTGAGCAGTCGCGGATTGGCACCGGTGCGTTCGAGCAACGCGAGCACACGATCAACGAAGTCGGCCTGATAGAGCAGGCTTGCACTCAAGTTGACGGCAAGCGTCAGTTTCGCCCAGCGTGGCTGTTTGGCCCAAGCGGCGAGCTGTTCGCAGGCCTGGGTGAGCACCACGAAATCCAATGTCTCGATCAGCCCGGCCCTTTCGGCCGGCCCGATGAAGTGGAAAGGGCTGAGCAAGCCGCGTTGCGGATGCTGCCAGCGAACCAGAACTTCAGCACCGACGATCCCACGATGGCGTTCAATTTGGGGCTGGAAATGAATCACGAACTCGCCGGCTGTCAGGCCTCGGCGGATTTCGTCTTCAAGGCGCAGGCGTTCTTGTACAGCCTGCTGCATGCGCGGGTCGAAGAAGCGCAGGGCGTTCTTGCCGGCCTGTTTGGCTTCGTACATCGACATGTCGGC
>TARA_R100000541_G_scaffold1705_5_pt1 | contig 45654 bp, 66 predicted proteins | sample TARA_R100000541 | Tara Oceans TARA_R100000541 (sample SAMEA2621416) | marine metagenome | biome: marine biome (ENVO:00000447); feature: surface water layer (ENVO:00002042); material: "saline water (ENVO:00002010), including plankton (ENVO:xxxxxxxx)" | depth 5 m | reverse complement strand
AATGATTTAACATAGTCTTTTAATTCATCACATTCAACAGTGTACAAATTATAAAGCGAAAGTGAATCTAATTTCTTAGCCCAAGTAGTAAGTATTTCAACGTTATCATCAATAAAATCTTTTTCTATTAATTCACTAATACCTTTCATCTGTAATAATAAACTAATTACTCTTTCTTCAAGGATAGGAATACTTATAATAAAATTAGCTAAAAGATATTCTCTAGTAAGATCATCAAAATCTTTTTGATCAGTAAAACCAATATTGCATGGCAATTCCAGATTACTGAGATATGTTAATAGCTTTGTTCCCTGCAATTGTGAATTTTCATAATCAACCATATAAAAAGTTTGATCATCTTCAAAATACAATTTCAAATCTTCAATACTGAATGGTGCAGTAACATCAATAACTTTCATCTTCTTCCTCGCGAACTATGACAGCTGCTATGACAACTTGAATGGCAAATATTAATAGTTACAGTAATAGTATTAGATACTAACGAATTAAATCTTGTTTGCAAATCGGTAAATTTAGCTTCAAGCCCAGATGCACTAATTTGAGTACCGGCAGTTAGAGTAACTCCAGCTGCAGCTAACGTTTGTATATAACTACTGTTTAAATAAGCTTTTTGTGTTTGATTAAAAATTAAGCCTGGAGTCTGATATGTACCTACATTACTTACTTCACCTGTTACATTTCGCTGTGCATTTAAATTTCTAATTTGAGTATATGCAGCAGTTTCGTTTTCAATTGCTGTATTAATAACAGAAGCATTGATGGGGTTTTGTGATATAGTAGCTCCAGTAATTCCAATACTTCGGCCGGCTGTTGTTCCACCGAAATAGCTTGTAGAAAATCCACTAAACGGAACCGAGTTGGTACCCCAAACAATTCCAGAATTCGCAGTGGCTGGTGCATAATCTGCAAATCTATCTATTATATTCTGCGCATTAATTGGATTTGTTAATGTGGCCATTTCATTCCTCTTTCGTTATATAGGTGTATTTATACATGTTTTGCGAGTTCCATCATTAAACTTTTTGGCGCGCCACAAATATCACCATCCCATCCTAATTGATGGCAATCACCTCCACAGAATCTAGAAACTGGACATTGTAAACAATTAGGATTACGCATTTTTTCTTCTAATATGGTACGAATTCTTTTTGGACTTTTTAACAATGTATCAATTGAATCATCTAAACTTCCAAAGGCTTGTTCTGGCGCGCTGTTTGGACATCCTGCAATAGTACCATTGCCGTTTATTGTAAATAGTTTTTGTTCACAATCTCTACAAAATGTTCCACATGTAGTCATAGTCTTTTCAAACTTAGCATATACATTTTCTAGAAAGTCGTTTTCAAACCAATCTCGTGCTCCGTGCTCTTCACTCTGCATATGCATTTTTAAAAAATATTCATCAAGTTCTTTATTACTTGGAAATATTTCTGATGCTTCTCGGGCGCTACCATTATTAGTTAGTCTTTCCAGTGAAACTTCTTGTACACCAAGTCGGCGGCACCATCTTAATAACACTATAGGATCTTTTGCAAGTGTATCTTTTGTAAGACTAATAAACAAACGAATAGTAACACCATCTGCCAAAAGTGTTTTAACATTTTTATGCCAAAGATTATATTGGTTTTTATTTTCAAATCGAATCTTACGATCCCATGATGTGCCAAGTCTATTTCTAAGAGGACCTTTAATAAAATCCATATGCTGATCTTTTAATTTGAAAACTAAATTAGTTGTGGCACCCCATGACATTTGATCCCATAAACCATCACACGCATCATATACCTTTCGCATTTGGCCAACCGGTACAAGAAACGGTTCACCGCCATGAAATTCCATATGTATAGAATCTTGTGCTGCAGGTTTTTCTTTTCTAAATCTATGAATCCAGTCAACTAGCTTATCAGTATTCCAATAAATCTTTTGACCGCTTCTTCCGCTTGTAAAACAATGCGCACAATTAAGCTGACATGTTTCTGTCGTTTTGAGATACATCAGCCAGTTCATTATTAATTTTATCCTCTGTATAATTTTCTAAACCAAAGCTTAAAGTCAATGCTTCATCTTTATTTAATGCTTGATGAGGTGTATAAGCTGGTATATGTATATATTCCCCTTGGATAATAGTTACTGGCTTATCATCAATTATTAAAGATTTAGATCCTTCACAGCAATATATAACAACATCATCTGGATCGGTATGCATATCAAAAGAATAAGATCCAGCCCCTGCAAAAAATAAATGACATGTTACATGTTGTTCATGTTTCCAATCAGTTTTTATTTTCCAACAATATTCATATATTGTTGAATTAAAATTTTCCATACGTTCGATTTTTATAGAATGGTTTTGTTTTTGCACTTTGCAAAAATCACTGAAGCTAGTAATCAGCTGTTCACGACCCTGTTCATCTATAGCATAAACCATATTTTGTTCATACATATGATTTGCAGTAAGTGCAGATATGAGTTGAGATTTATTAATCATAATTTAATCATATACTATTTTTAATTAAATGTAAACAGTTATTTACACTTTAAGAATACATTCTATCAATTTTTCTTCATCTACAGTAGATGATTCTAAAGCCACACCTACCATCATAGCTCCATTAAATTCTTTACTTGCCCGGCCATTATGGTGCGTATATACTGGATCACCTTTATGAACCCCGCCAACAACCCTTACCGGAACTCTTCCCTTAAGACCTAAAGCTTGGCCTGGCGCATCTGCATTCATTAAATAAGCAGGTTGAGCTGAAACTACGCCTACTGGAATTCCACTTGATGTACAAGGAGAAGTTTCTTCAGTTTCATTAAATGATGCCATCATCACTGTTCCAACCGGATGCTCTTCACTTGTAGTATATTTCTCAGCTAAATCCGCAAAGTTTGCAGTTGCAGCATTACCAGAAAGTGTACCGGCAGATAATGTTTGTGATGATGGATTATACATTAAATGTCCATTATCAGTATCAATATAAGGTCTTTGATAACCTGAGCCATTATTATCGCTAAATAATACTTGGTAATTTACATTGTCATTTTTTTCATCAACTTTTACAAAATCGGCTTCGCCTCCAGAAACTGTACAAGCGCCAGTATTTGCCATTGTAACATGACCAGATAATGCTGCGGCGGTAAATCCATCACCATCACCAATTAGAATTTGAGTGTCTGCTACTGTAATATCTGAAGGATCTGCTGCTGAAGAACTATTTCCAACTTTTACTGAATTCGCTGGCATATTAGCTAGCTTAGTATTAGTCACAGCGTCATCAGCTATTTGATCTGTTGCTGCCTGAGCTGCTATGATATCACCAGATGTTGTACGACCAATTACTGTGCTAGTGTTAACTGTTAAAGGAGCAATAAGCCCAGAGGCAGCTCTAACAGGGATTCCATATGGTGTAATGACTAAATCCTGTGGATCAGCAACTGAACCTGTTGCATTTACTTTCATTGTCACTGCTGCCATATTAGCAAGCTTAGCATTAGTCACAACGTCAGGTTGAATTGTAACAACACCAGCATTTGTCATGAGAACATCTTGAGATAAAGCAGCAGCTGTAAAACCAGTTCCATCACCGATTAAAATTTGCTCGTTAATAACTACTTTATCCGTTGATCTACCGACAGTGGCGGCATCTCGTACTTTAACAGTGTTTCCTGCCATATCTGTTAACTCAAGTCCGCTATCAAGTTGAGTTAAACCGTGTCCTGCTGATACAGAAAATGTCCCGCTTGAGTCACCAGTAATAATTCCGCTAAGGCTAACTTTTTTAATACCGTTTGATGCGGTGTAAGCACGACGTACATCTTTACTAAAATTTAAAGCTTGTACTATGTCTGAATCGTGACCAGTATATTCAGCACTAAGATTATCTAAATCTCCGATTTGAGCAGCAATATTATTAGTTTTCACTCTAAAAGTATTAATCGTGTCACTTAGATTTACTGTTACTTGTCTAGCCATTTTGATCTACCATTTTCTTTGTTAATGCTGATAACATTTTTTTTATTTCGCTTACGTCATTTTTTAATTCAACAAGTTCTTTTTCTTTTTCAGCTTCTCTAATTTTTCTATTTCTAGCCTTATTTATAGACTCGTTGTTGACGTTTAAAATAGCCCCCGAACTAATGTCTTGTACTAATGCCGATTGACCTTCGATTTGTATATATTGTCTTTTCATGTTATACACCTAATGCAATGACTCTCAAATCTTTAACTGTTGGAACCTTTGAAGAGTTATTTGCATAAAATACAATTTTTATTTGAAAAGTAGTAAATGCTTCAATAGTACCGGTATCCCCACCAATTAAATAGTTGTACTCTTTATAAACTGATGGATTATCTGAAATAGACACTGGGGTATCAATTGGAGCTAAGGTCCAGTTTGTTGAAGATAATTCAGTATCCTCAGTTCCGGTTTTATAGTAAATATCAATAAGTGAACCAGCAGGCCTATTAGCAGCAAGAAGTAGTTTTAAACCAACAGCAGTATTAACTAATGTTATTGGCTTTGTGATATGTTTAGATAATGCACTACCACTAAACGGCGTAGTTTCTGCTGCATAATCAAATACAACATTATAGCCGGCAGTAGTCGATCCAATTGGTCTATCAATTTCATTTTTCGTCAATGCAATAGAACATCTTTGTAAGTCAATAACAGGTGACACAAAATCGCTTGCGGTTGTATAGGCTACTTTTATTGATGCGGTATCGATACCAGCTAAGCCACCATTTGCTAAAGTATCATCTTCTTTTGTTGCTGAGGCAACCATAATAGGATTATCAAAGAAATTCTTTTGATTAAGCGCTATTGAGCTATATCCTAATGCGTTACCTTGTGGATCAACCGGAGCTTGATAAGGAGTTTCGAGTGCGACAGATGAATATCCGCTATAGAATTTCCCAGATGCCGTTACTGAAGTATTTGAAGGAGCTAATGTTTGAACAATAGGATGAACAGTATTACCCTGAATGTTTTTAGTTGCCGTCATTGCTCCGTTACCGCCTTTAGCGGCAGTAACATTACCGGCTGTTACTCCAGCACATGTAAATTTATACCCAGTTGGATCAATATGCGTAATAGTATGTGTTGTATTAATTTGCGACTGTGTGATTGTCCCAATTGCTGATGTGCCAGCTCCAGCAAGAGTAACTTTATCACCGACAAATAAGTTATGATTTTTATGCATAACTCTTACGGATGCTGATCCAGCAGTTGTAACAATAGGATTAGCCGATAAATGAGCTAAAGGCAGATCTGCATTTTTAAGACAAACTTCACCTGTTAACGAAGAAAACACTGCTCTGTACAAAATAAATTTCATATCTTGTTCTTGTGACGCTTCCCATGTTGTACTATTCTGAGATTTAAAGAAAGATCCTAGGAAAGGTTGTTTTGTAATTCTTGCTGATGTCGATCCTAATTCAAAATCACCCATAAATGAAGTCCATAAATTATAACTAGTGTTATCAGTTATACATACAACCGCATATTCAGTATTACCACTTAGAAAAATTGGTTCATCAAATTCAAATGTTGTTGGTATACTAGCATCATCTGAAATGCTAACAGCTGAAGGAGTTAAATATTTTCTAGAGCCTGGAACAATAGTATTTGACGCTGGATAACCATTCACTAACGGCCGTATCTCAATCCATACTGGTAAAGTAGAATCTTTAGTTTTAAAGAAGAGATCTACCTTTGTTGTGTAAACACCATCTTGGTTAGTTATAACAAATGATTGTGCTAAAGGATCTGCACCAAAATTAGTTTCGCGCGTGCGCACCACCACCCTGCCCGATCCTGTAGTAACGCGGGTTCCTACAACTGTAAGGTGTCTAGTAGACATTATTTCTTCTTGCCATGTTTGAATATGGCCGGCTGATTGGTATGTAGCGACAGCAGAAGATCCTGGCACACCTCCGTTTTCGACGGTCTCAGTTACGTCAAGCAATTTAAATTCTGCATTTCCAGATCTAAACTTAGTAGTACTGTTATGAGGAATAAAAAATGATCCAGTCAGTGTTCCTGCTCCAGAAGAAACAAGAGAACTTGCACCAGCCGGATGTGCTGTCAATAAGTTTGGACTTTCATACTCAACTCTTCCGCTATTAATCCGAGAAAAGTTTTCAGATCTTACAAAGTCAGTAATTTTTCTACCATTTAAGTAAGCAAACATTTGAGCATTTGGCCTAATACCAACAGCTTCAAAGAAAACACGACGGCTTCTCATAAAGGGAATAAGAGCGATATCAATTATTTTAGATCCTAAGCTCGTTCTTATTGTCTCAGACGCTACGACTCTATTTACAATGGCTGATGTTGTTCTATCAAATCCAGTGGTTAACCAGTTGTTTGATTGTTCAGAGAAAAACGATGTACTAGTTTGTTGTGTGCCAGCAATTGCCGAGGTTTGATCACCAATTTCTAGACCATTAATATCAGTTCCTAACCAACCCCATTCAGACTGATCGTGCAATTGTGCTTGATTAGTATTTAATCTAGTACCACCATCAATAATTTTTGCTGCGGCGAATCTATCTACTTTCCATTCATCTGACTGAGGAGAAAGCGTTATAGAGCCCTCATATGAGGAAAGCATAAATGGGTTAACATTTTCAGTTCTTGATACTTTACTTTGACTTATATATGCTGAATGCGTATGTGCAAGATATACATTATCGCCTTTAAGAACTGTATTTGTTGAAGCAGCATGATCATAAATCATACCTACATTGGTTTCAGTAAATGCAGGATGTAATGTCATAGTTTTAGGATTAATAGATGCTTTGTATTCATCATTTGATGTATCAGCATGAAACTGATCTTTAAAGTTATCAACTAAGAAACCAGATTTAGTTCTATTATTACCGTTGCCATCAAGTACTTCTAGTTGATTAGTATCTAATTCAAGCAAGCTTAGTGCAACAGTTTCTTCAAGAAGATCGACCCGCTTATCAATTTTACCAATATCTTTCATGGTATAACCTTTATTTTCCATATACTGGACGGTCATATCACTTATCGAAGTTGTTCCACCATTTAATGATGCTCTATATAGTTCTAAATGTTTTGGTGGTAAGTACGGAAGTTTAGGTAAAATACTTGACACGCCTTCTAAATTTTTAATTACACCATCTTCTCCAACAACAATCCTATCTTGCCTTGGAAGAAAGTGTTCAACTTTTGCTATAATGATTGTATCATTTTGAGGTAATTCACTTAGTACACCTCCAGCTGCCCCACCTGCGTCATCAAATGTTCCATCAGCTTTTTTGGCCGATCTAAAATCGAGGACATCTCTTAATTCAATTATGCTTCCATCTCTTAGTCTATGTGATGGAATAGAACCGTATGGTGCTGGGTATGAATTGACAGCAAAGCAATTTCCAGATGAATGTGAATAATGAGTAAATTCTACATAGAGGTTACCTGTTAAACTACTAGTAGATTTTCTAATTAATTGCCCTTGGCCATAAAATGCATCTCTTTGACCATTATCAAAAGTAAATTGATCTGAAACATCAACTCCGCCCGATGTTCCTTCTTTAATAGTAACCATTTCTATTATGTCATTTCTGCCAAGAGGAGCAATGAAGGTTGATCCGTCAATTGCAACTGTAGATGTAACTGCTGTAATAGTTTTAGTTCTAATAACCGCACTTTGTTGTATATAAACAATAGCTTCAACTGCATGACCAGCGCTAATGCCTGATCCAGATATAGTAACCGATTGTGTGGCTACGCCACCGGATGATATTCCCCATGCTGAATTTGCAAGTCTAACACCATTTGACATTACTACCCAGTCGTTTGCGTTTGAAAATGTTTCACCTGCTGCCGGAGAAGTAAAGACTATTGAACCCCCACCAGAAGCTGTTCCAGTATATTTTCTTTGAGCTGAAAAGGACATATTCGTAATAGCTTTAGGCCGATTTACCGGAAGCGGGAATAACAAATTGCTTTCACTTGCTTCTTTCAGAACCGCGACTGAACTTTCTAATACAAGAGTTGCAAAGTGTGTATCATCTGAGCCAAATACTAGGGTTTTAGCATTTCTAAATGATGAAGTCACGTTAACATCAAAAATAAATAAACGATAATTTGATCCTAGTTGATCTATGTGTCTAATTCTACACGTTCCGATTGTAGTTCCGGCGCCACTTGGTGTTGTGTTATTATGAATTTCTACCAAAGGATATGTTGTTTTTGTGCCGTTGCCATCCATTGGCAAAGCACCTTCAATGGCTGATACTATTACATAGCTACCGTATTCAACCGCAACAGATGAGTTAGGTAAAACCGATCCTGCTGGCAGCACGTCTAGATTTGTTGTTAATGCTTTATTAACAGCTAATTCAGTTTGTACTGGGTGATTTATTCTGTGGCCATTTACATATGCTTTTCCTGGACTTAATACTGCACTTAAAGTAAGTGAACTAGCTGAGTCGTATGTCATAAAATATGGATTTACTAAATAATCACCGGATTCTTCAGCAGTTCTTTGAGCCACCATATCATTAATTTTATTATATTGATTAAAACCTGTAGCCTGTTCAACTACTTGAGACTTTACGATATTAGCTACAAATATAAAAGTATCAAGTGAAGTTATATTTGCTTGATCAATAATAGATAAAGTTATTCTAAATCTATCGGCTCCAGGAGCCGCTACATTTGGAAACGCTCCTTGATTATCAAATAATGCGTCATCATCGCTAGCAGAAACTATTTCTTGTACAACTTTAAAACCAACAACACCGGTATAGTCATTGGAGTATTTCGAAACCATTAATGATTGAGATTTTGATTTGCAGAAAAATCCTTGAGTAAAATAATCACCGCCTGCAATAGATACTCGGATACCAGTGCCAATAGCTGGATTGCCAGTAGTATTAGTTGTTTGAGTTACATATGATATTGTACTGCTAGTGATAGTTTCACCTGGAGTAAATTTTATCGCACTAGTTGTTGGAGTAATACTGCCTGATCCGGTATATATTATATAAAGAGTAGGCGGATTGTTTGTTAAATCGCCGGCTACTCCATTTATTACTTGAATAATTCGTGCTGTTACTCCGGAAGTTGATCCGGTAAAAGTTAAACCTTCTAATTCCGAAGCATTAGGAAAGGAGTCTGGAGTATTATTATCTGTAGGATCTAGTTTAATAAATTCAATACCAGAATTAAGAGTAACACCGCCGGGATTAACCATAGCACCATCTTTAAAGATATTTCTACCGAATCGCTCGATATCTTTTTGAATAATAGTTTGAGATTGAGTTAATTCCCGGGCTTGCAGAGCTCGTCGCGGATTAAAAAGAATTCTTTTAAAACCCGCACTATCGGAAAAATCATCCTTATAGGTAGAACTCATTAAGTTTTCTGAGAATGTTGTTGTCATATTATTACTCTACTCTTATAATTGGATTATTACTTTAATATCTTCAGATTGATTACTAGTGCGTTGAACAGCAGTTCTATTATCTAAATACAGTACATCACCACTAAATTTATTTATTTCACCAGGCACATTTGCAGAATCTCCGATTGTTCCTTCACCACTACCGTCAACTTCTTGAATTGTTTCATTTGGTAAAAAGTCTCTGAATCCAGTTTCGGGCGATTGATGATAAAATATTCTAGCTCCAAGGGCAATACTTGAATCAAAATTGTCAATGTATCCTTTAGCTCCGGAGCTAACTCCTTCAATAACTTTATCTTTACTAAATGGAACAGTTTTCTGAGATAATTTCATATGGTGTGTTGCAATTCCAGTTAAAGCACGATATCGCCCGGTTGAATCGCCAGCCAGTGGATCTTTGATAAGGCCTATTTGCCTAAAGTCTTGTGATAAAATGAAATCATTATCAGTTTCTAAAATTTTGCTCCTAAACATTAACGCATCTGCTTTTAAGTCAATTACTGGATCAAATCCAAATCCAGGAGTGGGACCAATTATTGGTCGAGCTTGCGCGCTGTCACCGCCACCACCGGCTAACGTTATAGTTGCTACAGTGTAGCTATCTAAATAATTTAATGTAGTTCCGATAGGATCTGTCTTAATAGCCGTAATTTTACCAGTGTCTGAATCTATGACTGAACTTAAAATTAAATTTGCAGAATCTCCTGCCCCTGGAAAACGAAGAGCGCCATCGCCTACAACACTAATAGTAGGAAATTGGCCAGCTGTACCGTAACCAGATCCTTCGTTTGTCATAGCAAATGAGGTAATTCTACCCGGTACAGCATTTTGTTGAATTTCAAATTGTTTAATTTCAATGCCAGTCGAGTTAGAATCTGGAGCAGTTTCTTGTCTATGAACAGGCATATATTGTGATGATAAAAAGAAATTAGCTTTTAATGCGCTAACAGTGTATAAGAATTTCCATACGTATCCATCAGATGTTTCAAACGGATCAATATTAGCTAATGATGGTTTTACAAGAGATGGTTGTGTAACACCTGCTTTATTTTTACCAGTTCTTAAACAAATATATACTCCATAATTATCAGTTAATACGTAGTACCGTCTACTTAAACTTAAGCTTCCAGATCTTCTATCATCCCACTGAGGATAAATTACACCATATGTCCAGTCCTGTCGAGGCACGACAAAACTGGCGGCTTCAACCTGTTTTACTGCTTGCAATCGAGACTTAAAATCTACAATGTCATGTTTTGAATTTACTGGATTAATAGCAACGTCATTACTATCCCAATATTCAGATCGAGACAAACCAATATAAAACTCACTACTAGGACTATTGTAATCTGCTAGTAAAGTTTTTAGAATACTATGTTTTAAATTATCGGTAACGACAGCTGTCATATTTATTTCCTCTTAATATGTTCAAATTACAATACTAAAAATATTAATTTGTGTTAGTTATATTTATATACTTTTTTTCATTATACTATGATGTCAGAATCATAAAGTGGATATAGTTGCGTCATATCTGAATCAGCTTCAAAGTGTGCTGCTCCAAGTTCTGCATATGCAAGAGATGTAGTAATAATAGATGGATATGGTTTTTTCAGATAATCTGGATTATCGCCAGTTCCCACATAGAATGATGGATATGTTCCATAATATCCATAAGAATCTGCACCGATATGTGTAGGTGCATCATCAACGCGAATTAAAGTTGCGCTATCTGTAGTAGTATTCCAAATTTGCCTTGTTTGAGATGCCCAATCATATATGCTAGACCTTTGTGTATTTAGTACAGCTAAGGTTTGATTCAGATAAGCATCTTCTTTTAAAGGCCTTACATGAGTTCTTACGTTATAATTAATTCCATTTAATGACCACGAATGAAGTGAAGTAATGTCAACCAGTTGAAAAGTGTCTGCAACAGGTCGATCGCCGAGAGAATCATATAAAAAATTACTAGATATCGATGCAGCACTTTGTAGAATATATTCTGGTAAATCAAAGGCAACCGCAACCGCTGGTGTTTCAAACAATTTACCCGGAGATTGAATTACAACTTCACACGCTAAATGAAATCCTGCCGGGTGGACAAACTTTTTATACAACTCTCTCCATTCAGGCAGACCAACATCAGTCCGAACAAGGTGTGATAACAACTGGTATAACCCACCATCCTGCATAACTTTTTGACCGTCAACGCCAATTTCTGAAGAGCTGTCGTTGAGGAAAAATAAATCATTTTTAGGATAATGAATTTGTGCATCTGTTAAAAAGAAAGATCTAAAAAAACCTTCAGCTGAATATTTTGAACCTTTTACTCTGTAAAATTTAGCAAAGTTTCTAATTATTTCTCGTGGATTATTAAAGTATCTTACGCCAACACCCAGCGCAAATTCAATGAGTAACTTTTCAAGTTGTGCAAGTGAATTATCTTCAACATCACGAATAGTGTAAAGATCTTGTATTAAGTCGCCAAACTCTCCATTATTATTTAGACTCTCATAATAAGTTTCTAAAAATGATATAAGTGTAGGATATTCTTCTACAAAATATTCCGGAAGCACCTCTTTAACAGATGAGCGATGTAGATTAATTGGTAGTCTATTAAAATCTTTTAAGGTTTTTATTGACATATTGTTAGCCTAATACAACATTTGTATTTTGATAGTCAATCTTAACACCAACTTGAAGACTGCCCGTATCAACTTTTAATAAATAATTTCTTAATGGTTTTACTACACTTTGATCGCTAGGTGTTACAGTAAATTTAATAGATGTCGTCCCATCCACGATTCCTCTTGGAGTAAATGCATTTAGTTCAACTAGACCAGTATTCGGTTGGTATGATCCAATATTGTCGACTATAATAGTATTATTTGAATCTAAGATTTGAAGCAATGAGGTACCTAACTTATTTCTAATTCTTGCAACAACATTAGATTCACCATAAGTAAATGTAGTTGATTCAACGCTATAAAACACGTCATCCGGAAACTCTAATTCAACCGGATAAAATATTTTATAAGATGCTTGCTTATTAAGTGTTGGAATTAAATCAGTAATTAGCTTTACATTTATCTTTGAAGATAAAATTGAAGGATCAAATGCATCGATTTCTGTTAATAGAATTGATCTTCTAAAGACTTTACCAAAGCCTTTTAAAGTAGTATTAAAATGTGTTTGAATAAGATCTTTTATTCTATTTTCTACATTGCCGGATTTTAATCCAGTAAGATTTGGATCCCATTGAATTTCAGCTTCTATATTAAATCTAATATCAATTGGCTCTACAAATTTTGTTCCTATTGCCATCACGCTTAAATTGTTGATATATGTATTTTCTATATTAGTCTTAATAATTACTTGCTCTGCTGGAGTTACAGTGTTAGCAAATTCTAAACTAATATAAACTTTACCATAATCTACCGGAACGTTATCCTGGCTTCCCCATGCGGCGACAGCAGTAATAGTTGGAAAGTTGGCTTTAATCATAGATTCATAATCAAGAGCCGTAACTAATCTTTGTTGTGTCGCAAAAGCCGCTGGAGCTAACTGTTTAATAGTATCTATTGACTGTAAATCTGCTCCGCTAATTGATTTTGTAAGAGCTACAACAGTAGGTGAATAAGAAACTCCATTTATTACTATAGGAGAATTGGCGCTAAATGTAGTTGCGCCGTTTGCCGAACTCCCAGAGGTCGACAAATAATTAACCACTATTTTATTTCCAGTATTTGGAGCTTTACCAAAGGTTACACCGTCACCAAAATTTAATTCATAAAATCCATTTGGTGTTTCTCTTATAGTATAATATTCTGATGCAGAGCTTACTGTCACAGCTTGATTAAGAGGTGTATATACAGTGTGATCAGTAGATGTAGCAGAATTAAATACTTTTACTATTGCAGTTTTAGTGTCAATATTTGAATCAGGAATTACATATACTTGTCTATCAGATGATTCTCCAACGAAAAATGTTTTATCCGTAGAAGTTCCTTCGAACGCTATTATTTCTCTTTGACTAAGTGCATCAGTAAAAACATATAATCCTGTTCCATCGTCTGCAGCACTATAAATTTGTCGAGTTTGAAATCTAAAATTAGCGCCATCTATTCCACCAGTAAATGTGTATCCACTAGGAATAGTGATGGCTGTAGGCCGGCCTGATACTCCAGCTAAATTAACACTTAATTTCAAAGTAACCTTTGAAGCAGTTTTTGACGCGATATCGAAGCCTAGCATTTCTGCGTGTGATACAACCGAAGCTCTTAATTGTGAAGTATCAAGAAATGATTCGTTTAATGCAAAGTTTGCAATTAGCCCGTTAAAGTGAGTATTATATGCTAGCACATCTAATATATTGTTAAGTCCTGATGCTTCAAAGTCATAATCAGTAAATTCTGATTTACTTTTAAAATATGTTTTCAATGACGTTTTAATTGCATTAAAATCTAATTGAGTTGATGTAATATTTGTGGCCATTTATCTTAACCTTGCTATTGATGTTTCAATGACGTCTACGGCGCCGGTTGAAATTACCTGAAATTCAATTCTACATGATATAGTATTTTTATCAGGTGTAACTTTTGTCTGCATATTTAAAATCACTGCACGAGGTTCCCAATTATTTACTGCATTGACAACCGCTTCATTAATTTCGTATTCTAAAAAATCATCAGATAGCTCAAATAATAAACCTCTTAAATTTGCACCAAAGTTTTGTTTAAAAGGTTTCTCGTGATGATTGGTTTGTAATAAATTTTTAATTGCTTGTTTAACTGATGCCAAATCTTCTTTTTTAAAAATATCACCGTTCGTTTTCTTTGTAAACAATAGATTAATATCTTTACTAATACGTGTCCCCGAAGTAATAATACTAGGAGTTTGTAAATTGCCGTCTTCCGTTGAAAAAGCTCTTGTTACCATATTAATATCTTCTCGATTGTTTTATCTATTTATAATCTTTATTATCAACTTTTTAACCATCTGAATGCGATAGCCATGTCTTTTGCCATTTGTTCACGACGCTTAACATCATCCGGATCAGTTATCTCTACCATAGCCCACATATTTTGTTTTTCCCCGCTATAAAAACCTTGCCATACCTGATATATCCTAAAATTAGGGGTTAGGTGTAAATCTATTACTTTAAATTGTGTGCCAGCCGGATATTGACTATTTTCTACACTACTTAAATAACCTAAATGATCCCATTCAGGAAGGTGAGAGTATTCGTATGCTTTAAAATATTCTATGTCTTCTTTCATAGAAATAAATTCATATCCAGATGAAACTGGAGGCGATGTTTTCTTTTTAATGGCCTCTTTAACTTTCCCTTTTGACTCTGTAGTCGTGTAAATCTTATTCGATCGAGGATATTTTATACTTCCTCCATCAGCATACAACGCACTAAAATGTGCAGTGTTTTTAAATCCAACAGATCCACTGCCTCCCCAAACTATTCCATATTTTTTAGCTATTTTTACTACTCCACCTGATAAAATATTTTTAGGGGGTTTTTTACCACTTCCACTAGTATTTTTGTGTGGATCTATTATTATAGCTAATCCCGAAGCTTGAGCAGACCATATATCTGTACCTTTATAATCTTTTCCATAGGACTGCTTAGTTCGACTGTATCCGCTAATATTTTCGATTGTATACCCAGTTGCTTCTAAATCATTAACAAAATTCTGAAACTTATCATATACTGGTTGTGCAACTTTTGCTGTATATCCTTTTTTAGTCTTAATGTCTACTAAACCCTCTACTGTAATTTCTGGTTCATCTGGGTTAGACTCTGGTAGTGTAATGGCTTCCTCTTCTAGTGATTCTACAAAATCTGAATTAGATTGAACTTCATAATTATGTGAAGTTGCAATTTTCATTTTAAACGATGCTTTAAAATCTTCTGGAATTTCAGGAATTGATACTAATATCAAAGCATGAAGTGCTGCATTTTTTCCCTTTTCATTACCACTCGGTCCCATTGTATCATATGACAATACCAGTTTTCTGTATTCACAATTATCTTTTAAGTAACATACTAAATCATATGTGGCATCCAAAGATATATCTCCGGTTGCTGAATTGACTACTTCAAAACCTATTGCTCTACCTGTAGAAGCAAAGTCAGAAAAGCTATTAACTGGAGGATTCTCGTTATCATTTATTTTTGCCACACCGAATTTAACAACCGGATTATAGCCTTTCATAAATGCAGGTATTTTTGCGATCTGCAAGATTTTAACCATAGCAGTTAAATTTCTTGCTAATTGTTTACGTTGTATTAAATCTAAATGATTTAAATTTTGTCCTTCATCCATAAATTTAGATATTGGCCATCCTTTTCCGATGAGCGTACCCATTGTAACCTTAGCGAAACTATTTGGATTATATTGGCTCTCAGGTATAACTATTTTTACTTGGGTTTTCTGACGAGTATCTGCAGGTTTATATCTAATATTCGTAAGTGCTACATCTTTTTGACCTATAATAGTTTGACCTAATCTAGCCTGCGGTTTATCGCTTATTACTCTACCTACATGATCTGGAGTTGTCTGAGTATATGAAGGATCTAGACACTCTTGCTCAATCATTTTCTGTGTAAATGCAGTATTATTTCTGTTGGCTTTTACTCTTAATTTTGTTCTTACTTCATTAACTGTTAATGGTCTATCTGTTACTCCGGCAGTTGAGTTAGTTAAATTTTGATCATTTTTAATTCCGTCATCATCATCGACTGCTACTGGCTGAATCATCGCAACGCCATTTTCCAACCATAGTTTAGTAGTAACTTCGGTTGGAACCGGCTTTTGATCATCTCTTCCAGTAGGCCCATAATCACTTGCAGCATCAGTTGGCCATTTCTTTGGACCCTTTGTAGTATTTGCTGCAGTCACATCTATAGCATCTTGTGTGTTACTTGTATAAGAGAAAGAAGAACCACCAGTTGCCGCTTCACCATAATTTTGAGAGGATGTCGCATTAGCTTGTAATGCAGTTCCATTTAAACTACCATGGAAAGTTGTTGCATGCATAGATGTTGAATTGATTCTGGTTCCAGTTATTGTTTGTGAATTCAAAGTATCAGTAGCATACATACTTTTTGTAGTAACAGTATCAAGTGCGTTTATTGAATGGCCAGTGTACATATTATAGTTATACATTACAATATTCTCACCGCCAATAGTTCCAGTATTACCCGTAACTGTCACGTCTTGAGCAACGGCATTAATGCTTGGTGCGGACAAGCTTACCTCTACTTCAGATGTTATAACTGCATCTTGACCATAGTTATAATCGCCTTCGCCTTTTACAATTAAGCTATGATTTCCCTTAATTGATTCAGATACTTTACCTAATAATGTTTGTGTTAGATCTCCAAGAACTGTTACGAATTTACCTTTACCAATAGATTCTATAAATGCCCCTATAACTCTTTTTGAATATGCGCCTAATACATTTAGATTCCAGTTGCCACCTACCTTTATATTATAATTACCTCCGACATCAAGATTATAATCACCTTCAATTTTCATGTTTACATCACCACGGTATATCATAGTGCCATTCGCCTCAACAATTACGTGGTGATTACCGGTTGTAAGATCTACTTTATTATTTCTTGATACAATAACAATAGATCCGTCGGGTTTCATATCAACACCAGACCCTGATGAGTGTCTATAACATATTCTTTCACCACCTCTAGTATCATCGTATACCACGGCATGACTAGTAGTAGGGTCACCAGTTCCGCTTACACGAACATATCCTTGAGGATATTGTGTAGAGGTCTTATGCATTAAGTCTAAACTTTGTTTATCTAACGATAGACCTTCATAATTTAAATTAATTTCCTCTGATCCCCGGGCGGCCTTGCTCGTGCCCGGTTGATACCAATAATCTTGCCTTGGTATATCACCGCCCGGAGAATTAAATCCGCCTGAAACCTGACCAGCTTCAGCATTACCTCGGTTTTGTTCATATCGCTGACGAATTTCTCCAGGTACAACACTCATTTATTTTTCCCCTGCTTTTACTTTAATCCAACTGTCAATTGAACTACTATATTTACGTAACTCTGTTGCTTTTAACGCTCGCTCAATCGAAGTAAGCTCTGGCTCAATAGTCTTTAGATTCTCAAGGAGGTCTTTATTTGTTTCTTCAATATATACATCACCTTGTGTGGATTGATAGAATGTCTTTGCACTTGCATTAAGTTCGGAACTTATGTTTGAAAACCTACCAAATACATCGCTACCTTCAATTTTAACCTTTTCTAATAACTTTTCAGCCGGCCCGACCACAGACTCATCAGCTAATGAAAGCACGTCATTACTTTGAATGGCATTATTAACACCAGCCCTAACCTGTTCAACAGCGTCGTCAATCTCTAAATCTCCAGCCATCATCTTCAATTGCTTTTCAAACTCAAGTTGTTTTTGAACTTCGTTCTTCAGAGCTGTATGTGCATCGGCTGGATCTCCACGCAATATTGCGGCATCCTCATTAGGATTAGCATTTATTGGAGCCGGCGGATCGGGTAACACTCCTTGAGTTTTTTCTATTGTATCTGGAGGAATAGCAGGTGGGGCGACTTCTTCATCTTCAAATTCATTATATGCATTTGCACCTTGCGTTGTAGGAGTTGCTGTCACCAATTCATCAGGTGAAACAGATCCATTAGATGGTATTATAGTATTAACCTTATTAAATTTGTTTTCAACGTAGTCAGAAACGGAAAATCCAGGATCGTGCGCCCATTCCGGACTAATCTCATTATGTCCAAATGCTTGTCCACCTGGCCAGATTGTATAAAAAGCTTTTAATAGATAATCTAACGATTCATATTGAATTGGAGTTATACTTTCCGGGCCAGTTTCAAACGTAGTAGGATCTTGTGTTGAATACGAATTCATTCCGCCAATAAACGCTACAGCAATTGTAAAATCGTCATGATCTTCTGCGTGCTGACCAGGAATTTCAACTGGTCGACCTCTTTCTATATTACCATTCTTTTTTATAATATAGTGATAATTACACCCGTCTAAATTCATATCTTTAGCTATTTCATGAACTTCTCTGGCACCAGCATGCGGTTGGTCTAAAAAATGCTCAGTCCAATGTACAACTACTTCAGTTATTTCTCTTTTAATACTATTAAATTCAGCAACTAATTCTTCAAGGGTAATAACTCTTGCAAATTGATAATCACCGTCAGTAGTATCTATAGCATAATTTAATGATGCAGTAGTATTAGCACCATTCCACGATACTCCATGATTACCTATTTCTGAAATATAAGACGTTGCGGCAGATGCGGAAGCTGCTACATCATCAAAAGAAATATTAGAAGCCAAATCGCATGTTTGTGATTGCATTAATGTTTCAAGCCTATCTTGACTTATACCTAATGCTTTTTGTGTAGCCTCAGCAGCGTTTACTATTCCTGTTTTTAAAGATGCTATTTTTTGTATTTCATTAATAGCAGTGTCAAATTTTTGTAACTTTAGATTTTGTATAACGCTAGCTTTTTGTAAAGGATCTAATAAATTACCAGTAACTGAATTAACACTTTCTTTTAAATGATTTTGAACAGATAACTTAGCATCCTGCAAAAGTCCTAGATTAGATATATTATCAATTTCAATTGCGTTTCCAAGAGAAATTGATGCAGTACTTAATGCTTTATCCACATCACCAATAAAAACACTAGCTAAACCTCCTACACCACCTTTTGCTATTGTTTTTAATTGCTTTGGAATATCAGTTAATGATGTGACAGATTTTGTTAAGTCTGTACCTAGTTCTTTAGCAACAGATTCTAAATTTGCAACCGATCCTAATGCACCTTTCGCGATGCCTTGTAAATCTAAAGGAATTAAATCTTTCATAATGCCGTCAAAATCTGGCAATTCAGCTGTAATACTTTTAATATTAGATTGTATTGACGCTGGACTTGCTGCTAATATATTTGCTTTTTTTACACCATTTACTAATGTTGCATTTAACGTTTTTGGTGTGACAGTTATACCAGTAACTGGATTAATAAAAACTGGACCACCCATCTGCCCTAAAATCTCTTTCTCAGCATCGGTCAATGCTTTAACCATCTTATCTCTAAGTCCTGGCATCTCGGGAGTTAGTGTAACAATTTGTGGTAATGGAAAATTTGCAATAGTATCTTTGACCGGTATTGCATCTGATAATGACTTAATTCCGTTAATAGAGGCTCCAGGAAGAATTGAAGCAAAATCATTAGATGTTAAAGTTTTCGATAAATCTGCAGCATCTGATAAAGTATTTTTTAATTTTTTATAGTCTACAACTTTATTAATAGAATTTAATTTATTATTTAAATCAGTAATATTCATTTATCCGACTCCTGTACTTGATGAAGTACCAACAACGTATCTATTCCAATATCCATTTGCTGCTTTTATTCTTTCTTCTAAACTTCTTGATTTTTTGTAAGGTTTTGCACCACCTAAAGCTGTACAATACGAAGTATTTGTTGATCTCATAAGAGGACTTGGTGCTTTACCTCTCCAATTATATTTTCCGTTCTGTGGTCTCTCGTAATATCTGCATACAATATACGCAGCATCAGCTGGATTTGTGGCCTCTCTTAATTTAGCACCAGCGCCACTTTCTCCAACACTTAATTCATATATCACCCATCTGCATTGAGTAGATAGTGCACGCCAACTTAATCCGTTAGATTCAGCCCATGGCACTATTCCCTTTCCAGGATGATTTTCTGATTGCCACCTATCATTTCTCCACTGAGCAAGACCAAATGCCGGCATTCCTCTATCCGATGGATTAATCGCTAAATTCCAAGGGCCGCCTCGTATAAAGTTTTTACCGGTTGGATTGGGCGGCCATGTTGTTTTTGAACTAGCTCCAGGTCCAGATTCATATGCAAAGTTTCCCATTAAACCACATACCGCAGATGCGCTTAAGCCACCAGATAATAATGCGTTATATATTTTTTCTTCAGTGTTTGATCCAGCCATATTTTTTGCATCGGAAATAATAGTCTCGCCATCTGGCATTACTTCTTGCGGTCCTAAAAAATCAGCTTCACTTTGCTGAGTCGAAGCCGATTCTCGTACAAAAGATCCTGCAACACCGCCGTATCTATTAACAGATCCATTTGCCGTTAAAGCTGGATCTGTCGTTTGTATACTTGATGGCGCTTGGATAGTTGTAATAGTTCCTATAATTAATGGTATCTGAGAAAGCTTTCCATCTAAAAACATTCCATAAACCATTGCGTTTTGTGATATTTGTGGATTAGCTCCCACTCCACCGATACCTTGCTCAGTAGTTGGTATTACCACTTGGGCCCAAGGTAAATCTTCATTAGGAATATCGACTTCATTGTCGTGAATGCCAAAGATTCGAATTTGATATCTGCCCATTTGAGATAAATCACTATTACTGACAACTCTTCCTAAGAAAAATCGTGGATCATCTCCCCAATAGTATGCCATATTTAAACCCTTATCTTTTTTGTAAAGCTAGTCTTACTAAGTTTAGTCCTACTGAATAACCATCATCTACACTAAAAGTATGCTCAGCGCCGTAAATTATATATTCGCCTGATCTTCGAAGATCTAATAAATCACCTTGATGATTGATGCCATCTTGTGTCGGTTGTATTATATTCTTTTTAAATTCAACAGAAATTTTATTACCTATTGTAAGATTATTATCTTTTGATAAAAAGTTTCTACCTGGTACTTTTATCATTAAACCACTTTTTGTTAAAAATGCTCTTGCTGCCTGAGCTTCAATTTTTAATGAGTGATGATTTGTATCACCTACTTCATTATAACTTCTCTTTTTATCATCAACACCTCTTTTTGTATTACTAAATGTTTTTGATGTTGATATACTAGTTTTTGTTTCTCCATTTATTTCCGCAATATTTCTACTACCAAATTTTAATTTTCCATCATAGACTGGTACATCTCTTTTCTTTAAGATATTTTGATCATGTAAATGATCAAACATTCGTCCAGGATCAAAGTTTACAGTACTAATTTCTCCAGAGTACGTGTCAATAAAACTATGAACAGAAGTCCCTAGGCCGGAAGCCGTATAGATTAATTGATTATCACTTCCAGTATTCATAAAATCAGATATTATATAAGATTTAACACCATTAGGAACCGTTTGAGCTTCAGATAATAACTGAAAAGAATATGTATAAGGCATATGTAATTCGTTAACGGGACTCATTTTAAGCATGGCTTCTAAACTAACAAATCGTATTCTATCGTCACCCATTGATGCAAATGTGTAAAATGGCATGCCGCTTGGTGTAACGCATCTTTTAGAAATCCAACTAATTGCTTCAATAGCCGGAAGGTTAGGAATTACAACATTTAGTTCACCATCAAGTACAGGAAGTTGATCATCATTGTTATTATACATTAACTCATTATTTAAAAAATACCCACCATTTGCAGTTGATCGATCTAAAGTTCTGAGCAATGATTGAATTATATCAATAGGATTTCCAGCAAAAGCATCTGCTGATCCTCTGTGGGCATTAATTTTTTTAAATGATCTATTAATTGACGTCACTTTAGATTGATAGGCCCTTTCTTCTATCATATGTAAAGACACCATTTCATTATTGTCACCAACTTTTTCAGATGACATTACTTCTGTTATAATAAACCGCTTAGTAATAGAAAGCCGATTGTCAATTTGCTCTTCATCTGTCATAATTTTTATTTCAACACGTTCCGTGCCAGTAAAATTTAATTTATCTGAAAGGCTTTGATTATCTAAAAACGACATTGCAGCAGTTAGATATGGTAAATTTAAATTTTCATAAAATATTATGTCAGAAACAAAACGACTAATATCATAACCAGCTTCATCATCCCATTCAGACCAACGATCTGCGGTAAGTATCACCGATTGAATATCATATGAAACTGGGTTAATGATTTTATTCTGTTCATACATAGCTTATTATCCGCCTATGACAGTCGAAAATGTTTGAGTTATTTGTCTAATAATACTAGGCTTTAATATTTTTATCGTTTTTAATTTAGAATTTTCGTCTTCAATAAAATCTAGATGGGTTTTTTCAGTAATAAGCGATGATTGAACCTCGTTGTTAGGATTTACATCTATCCAATTTCCGGATGCATCTTCGTAATGGTGTGCACTTAAGTATTCTAATGAACTTGTTTTTAACCTGGCATTTTCATAAATGTTAATACCTTCATATTGCGCAGCAAAAGCTGGATCTAAAAGTGCTTGTGGATTTTCAACTATTCTGTTAAAATACACTGCTTCACCATTTTGCCATACACCAGTTGATCCACTAATAATTACTTGTCCTAAATCTAAATCTTTACGAACAACAGTACCGGTTGCACCACTAAGTGCGCCTTCTAATTTAGAACCTACCTTAAATATTCTAATAAGATCTTGTGCTGGATCTGAATGACCTACATGGCCAACACCATTATCATCAGTGCGAAAAACAAGAGTTGTATGCGGATAAGATTCTTTTGCTTGATCTACAATTTCACTATAAATTAAAGGCCATCCCTGCCTTCTTAAATTATCATTCATTAAATAAAATGTCCAATAGTAATTATCACTGCCGTATATATTATACGATACAACATCAGGCCTATCACCTTCTATAATATCATACAGTAAATAACTTTGAGCGCTATTTTTAAATTTATCAATTATGTCAGCATATGCTGATATATTTTGAATCGCTGCGATTGCATTATCGCTTCCGCCAAATTGATATGGTACAATTGGATATGATTGGAAATATGACATTAGAATCCTTTCGCAACAGCATTTTTATCCATTAACTCATTTTCTTGGAAACTTAAGTCTAGTGTCGTTTCTTGAAAATAACCGCCTTTATAAAAACTATTGGTATTACTTGTGTTATATGTTGCATTGACTGATCTTAAATAACACGGCTTAAATCTAAACCATTTTGATTCTGAATAAACTTCTGCATTAGAAACGTCAGATCGTGTATTTCTATCTAGATCATAATGTAATGAAATTTGGATTTCATTTGGAAATTTATACCCAGCTTTAACTTCATATTCTGAGACCTCCTGTGTTGCACCCGGACCTGAAGAATATGCCTGCGACCCAGATATACCAAATGACTCAGGATACAATTCAGTTCTAAAAAATTTGACGATCTTCTCTATTTCTATTGCTTCTTCTTCAGTAGTCGGCTGCATTTTAAATTGAAATCTAAATGTTCGTAATTCTGGTTTGTCAAACAATAATGCAATATTTGGATGTGCTGACGTTTTTAACGCGCTTCGTACTGCTCCATCCGCAAAACTATTTTGAGTTAATGACTGTGTAAGTCTAGCTGCAGCGAGTCTTGCAGCATCTTGACCCATCCCACCAGTTACTCCGGCGATTAGATTTTTTAAACCATCTGTAGCAGCTGACAAACCACCATCTATAATGCCACTACCGCCTTCAATTCCTTCTTTCATTGACTGCCCTAATATACCTAACGCCGGAGTTGAATAAGAAACCCCATCTTGCATATTAAAAGAAGACGGCATATATAACACACATCTTTGTTTAGATGGATTTCTTTTAGATCTTTCAAGATGATTGTCAGAACCGTTATTATACGCATTTATGACACCATCGAATACGGCGTCGTCCTGACCTGCAGCACTAGCATTTCCATTTAAAACATTATCTACTGTACGTAATACTAATGCTCCTATTCTACTATTTTCGCCTAAAGATGGTGGAGTAGTAATAATTGGTTGAAATCTTATATATGCTTTAAAATCAGATACATTTTCCCTAGGAAATTGCAGCTGCTGTTTTGCTGCTTGTGCGAAATTAGCTGTGGTGGTGGTATCCCTATCTAACGACATATGTTTTCCTAATAAATATAGTTAAATTCTGTTAGTTATATTTATATGGGAAAACATGAAAACATATTCAGGTAAATACAAACCAAAGAATCCAAGCAAATATAGAGGAGACTATACCAAAATAGTGTATAGATCAATGTGGGAGCGTCATTGTTTTAAATGGTGCGATGAGCAAAGTGATGTTATATCATGGTCAAGCGAAGAAGTTGTAGTACCATATTTGTATGAAGTTGATAAAAAATATCATAGATATTTTGTTGATCTTAAAATTACATTTAAGAATAAAAAAACTATATTAGTTGAAATCAAACCAGATAAAGAAACCCGACCTCCAAAAAATCCAGGTAAAAAAACAAAACGTTATATTACCGAAGGATTGACTTATGTGAAAAATATGAATAAATGGAAAGCTGCGAAAAATTATGCAAATGACCGCAACTGGGAATTTGAAATATGGACTGAAAATACTCTTGATAAAATGGGAATACGACCAAAGGGCAAAAGTTTAAAACCACTGCCAGCAATGAAGAAACCTAAGAAAAAAGTATAAATAGAGTCATGACAGAGATATTTAAAAAACTAGAATTAGAAGCTTTTCGTGCAGGGATTACTCCTCGCACCAAGGAGTCGCGCGAGTGGTTCCGTAAAAAAATAACTACAATGCGAGGAAAAGAATTTCGCAGAATTAATCAAGGCGCATTAATGCAAGAAGAAGAGTTAACTCTTAATAATAACACCGATATTGGTAAGATGTGCATGTTTTTCTATGATCCTAAACATAAAGAAACACTGCCATTCTATGATTCTTTTCCACTTGTTATTATTATTGGTAAAGCAAAAGGAGGCTTTTTAGGGATGAATCTACATTACTTACCTCCAATTCTTAGGGCTAAATTCCTAGATGCATTAATGACAACAGCGTCAGATGATGATTTTAATGTCACATATGCTACTGTAAAAGCGGCTAGTAATATGCAATATTACAAACCAACTATTAAACACTATCTTAAAAAACATTTAAAAAGTCGATTAGCAAAAGTACACGCGCCGGAGTGGGAGATAGCTACCTTTCTTCCAACTGCGTCTTGGAATAAAGCATCTGGCAGAGAAGTGTATAGAAACTCGAGAGGGATGCTATGAAACAAGTTGACTTAGGAGTTGAAAGATTTAAAAGCATGATGGCACAAGGTCTTGCAAGACCTAATAAGTTTGCAGTTGAATTACCTGCTCTTGGCCCGAATGCAATAGTTTCACAAGTTGCCGCCGACGTGCTTCCTGATGATGTGATACAGCAAGCCGGTGATCATGCTCGAATGCATCCTACCGGGGATGTTAATTTATTATGCAAATCTTGTACATTACCAATGAGAAGCATACTAACCAACGATCGAAGGATCGGAATGAAATCAGAAAAAGTTTCATACGGATATAGCGTTCAAGATGTCAATTTCTCATTTTATGAAACAAATGATTATAAAATTCGAGACTATTTTGAAGTATGGATGTCTAGGCAAATTGATTTAGATAATAATGAAATAGAGTTTAAAAAAGGCCGGTTCGGTGGTTATGCAAAAGACGTAGTCATTCATCAATTAGATTCTAATGGAAATGTAGTATATAGCGTCGTTTTAGAGGATGCTTTCCCAATTGCGCTTGCTCAAATAGATTTAGCAAATGATAATAATGGAACTGTTGAAATTACAATTACTATGACTTACACAAACTGGAGAAGTGAAAAGACTTATGTAAACCAAAGATCCAAAAGAAAAATAGTTAACATTAATCCGATGCTAGCACCAGTAAAGAAAAGCACATGGATTAATCCAGATTTAAAAGGATCGTTAAAAACTAGTAGAACCAATGGACAAAAGAAACCGTGGAAAGATCCAGGTTAAATGAATAATATAATTTTAAACAATGAGGTAATATAATGGCACTACCAGTACTAAATGATAAACCCAAATATGAAATGAGTATTCCCACTACCGGTCAAATTATAAAATTTAGACCGTACTTAGTAAGAGAAGAAAAAGTTTTAATGATAGCGCTTGAATCACAAGATGCTCAACAAATGTTTGGAGCAATTGTTGATACAATTAAAGCGTGTGTTGACCAGGAAGCTGATATTAAATGGAATGACTTAGCAGTTTTTGATATTGAATATATGTTTATTATTATTAGATCTAAGTCTGTAGGTGAAACAGCTAAAATCGGCGTGGGGTGTGAGGAGTGTGAAACATCAAATGAATTGGCTATTAATTTAATTGATACAAAACCTGATCTTCCAGAAATTAGTAACATTATTGAATTAACTGACGACATATCTTTAGAAATGCAATGGCCAAGTTTCAATAGTTTAAATGATCCGACAATGACTAACATGTCGCCTTCTGATATGTCAATTCGTATGTTAGGTTATTGTATTAAATATGTTAATACAGCAGATGATAGAATTATTGTTAAAGATGAAGATTCAAAAGCGATTACTAATTTTATTGAATCTTTAAACACTGAGCAATTTGAAAAGATTAAAAATTACACTGATAAAATGCCAACTGTTATGAAAGATGTTGAGTTTGACTGCTCAGAATGTGGTCATCATAATAAAAAGAAACTAGAAGGAATGGCTGATTTTTTTTAATATGTCTCTCCCATGAAAATCTCCTACACTACTATCAAAGTAATTTTAGGATGATGCAGGATCATAATTATGCACTTACTGAACTAGAAAATATGATACCCTGGGAGAGAGAAATATATTTAATGATGTTAATTGATCATATGAAAGAAGAAGAGCGAAGACACAAAGAGCGACAGCAAAAGCAGTAGGAATAAACGATGGCCCAAATAAAAGACTTAAACGATCTAGCAAATCACATGGCTGCTTATAACGCTCAAGATATAAGATCTCAGGCGAAGCAGAGTCATTCGCTTGAAGAATTAAATATTAAATTTACGCAATTCATTGATTTTATGAAAGACCAAGCTGCTGATACAGAAAGAAGACGTGTAGAAGCAGAGAGAGAAGCAAAGCAAGCATCTAATGCTCCTCGCCGACCGATGTCTAGTTCTAGTGGCTCTTCTACGTCCGGACTTAACTTACCAAATATTCCTGGAATTAAAGGAATAGTTGCATTTACTGCTGGATTGGCAGCATTAGGTGCCGCCCTTGCTGGTCTTCGTGGGTGGGAAAAATTAGCTATAATGAACGCTGAAAAAATAGGAAACACTTTAAAAGGACTTATACCGTTAAAAACTGCAGACAAACTTCTTGGAAAATTAGTTCCTGCTCCATATGCTAATTTTTCTATGTGGTTTTTTGACAAAATAGCTAAGTTAAGAGGATCTGCATTAAGAATGTTTGGATTTGATGGTGATATGAAAGGAGCAGGACCTAGGCAGTTACACACTGGCAGCCGCGAATTGAAAACACCTCTTACTACACAAATATCTACTAGAATGGCAAACTTCATGAACGGATTAAAGGCTAGATATTACTCAATGGTAGGTCTTGGCATAGACGGAAAACCCGTTACAACCCGTGGTCCTGGTCGAACCGGATTTACAACTCAACCAGTTTCCATAGTTCATAGAGTAACTCAAGGAATAAGCAAGATACTGCAACCACTACGGGCAGCCGGATCTGCTATAACAGAAGTAATGAGTGGAGCGTTTGGAAAAATGTTATCATCAATCGGTTCTGTTGGATCATCTATTAAGGGATCAGCCGTTTTTAAATTATTCAAAGGAATATTCAATAAAATATTATGGCCTATTGGTGTCCTCATGTCAGCATTCACAGGAATTAAGAAATTTCAAGAAGAGTCTGGAAAAGGTGAGAACTGGGCAAAGTCCTTTGCTGAAGGACTTACTACTGCGATATCTAATTTTCTTGGAGCACCATTTGATTTAATTAAAAACGCAATGCTATGGATTCTTAGAAAACTATTACCGTGGGGAGTTGGTGAAGACGGTAAGTGGGATGACGGATCTATGATAGGAAAAATTGGTATCTGGGCCGAACAGTTTTCCTTTGAAAAATTATTTAAAAGCTTATTAATGGCTCCGGTTCGAACCATGGAACGTGTAGTAGTATTCATTAAAGATATATTTTCTGGTAAATCACTTAAAGAAGCTTGGAGTAAAGCGTACCAAGGTAGTTTTATGGAAGATATAGTAGAATCTGTTGGTGGCGTACTGACAGGTATAAAAACCTTGATGGGATTTGGTGATAAAGATCCAATAGCTATGAGAAAAACTGGTGAACTTAGTACGATCCAAAAAGCTTGGAGCGGTGTCACAAGTATATTTACAGTAGCTCTTCCTAATAAAATAGAAAGTATAGTAACAAATTTTAAAGAAGGTATATCGCTGTCAGCCGGTGCTCTTTGGGATGATTTAAAAAATGTATTTACAGGTCTTATTCCTAAAATGATTTCAGACATTGTTGCTGAAGGCAAACAGATGATGAACGGAATTGTTGAATCGGTTGTAGAAAAATTACAAGGGCTGATAGATATGATATTTGATTTTATTCCTTCGGCTGCAGACATAAAAAAGAATGTTGTAAGTACGATTGGCGATATGCCAATGGGAAGTAAAATATTAGAAACATTAGGTTTAAAAGCAAAGCCTGTTGCGCTTCTCGATATGAATGCAGAATATCAAAGAGAAGCATTCGGCACACTTCCAACAGTTAAAAGTTTTGAAGCAGAAGTTGTAGAAGCTGTCACGGGTGCAGTAAAGATGGGTGTTGCTGCTGCCGTTGGCACCAAACCAGAAGATCAAACTCTAGCGGGAGCTGGGGTTGCATTGTATAATGCATTAACCGGTACTGCAGTTACAAAAAAACTTATGCCTTCTCAGCAAAGAGTTGCTGATGATTTAAAAGCCGCTTTCACTGCAATGGAAGCTAGCAAGTTTCATAACACACAGGGTGTAGTAATTGGAAACATTGACAATAGCACAACTTCAACCTCCTCAGCAGTAGTTGGCGGACATGCTCCGGCTGGATCTTCTTTTGCCAAAATGGACCCTAGATTTGAAGGATGGGGCCCACCAAATAGGCAACACCTTCGATAGGCAACACCTTCGCGTATATTAATAAAAAAAATGCCGGCATAAAGCCGGCATTTCTCAGTTATATTTAGCTATTTAATCATTGACTAAATTAGCAAAATGGGACATAATATCATCTTCATCATCCGAACTTGACACCGCACTCATTGCAGGTTCAGGCACTGCTTTAATAGCAGGGGCTGGTCGTTCTTCACCTAGACTACGCTCCTGAGCCATGGTAGGCGCGCCGGCAACTGCTGCCTCACCTAGTACACTCATTAGCTTGGTCTTTAGTTCGGCATAAGACTTAAAGCCATCTTTTGTATATGCATTTAAATCGTGCATAGAGTTGTAAAGACCTTCAAGTTTTGCATCATCTTCAGAAAGTACTTCTTGAGAAGCAAATTCTGATTTATCGTAGTTGCGATAACCTTCAACATCCCGAATTTTTAGTTTGAAGTTAGCACCAGTCCAAAAATCAAATGGATTGATTGGTTCTTCATCTGCAAATTCTGGCTGCATAGCATCCATTAATTTGTCAAAGATTTTCTTACCGTATTGATAGAGAAATACCTTACCTTCATTGGCAGGATTACCTGGATCAGATACAACTAGGATATTTGACACATGATGTAGACGACGTTTTTGTCGGCGAGCTGTTTCTTTATCAGCTTCCAATCCAGTATTCCATAGCTTACTATTAAGCTCTCCAACTGGATCATCTTGACCAATAGATGTAAGCGATTTTTCAATATACCATTTACCGGTAGGACCTTTAAAACCATGATCCCAATAACGAACCCATGGAAGTTCGGCACCTTCGGTAGCTGGAAGAAAGCGAATAACGGCATAACCGTTATTCTGTTTATCAACAGTAGGCTTCCACATACGATCATCTGTATATTTATTTGAAGAAGCCCCTCCACCAACAGCTTCGGCTGCTGCGACGAGTTTACTGATTTGACCGCGGTCACGTTTAAGATTTGCAAAAGACATATTATATTCCTTATATTTGCTGAAGTATTTTTTATATTACTGAATTATTATACAATGTATTGTACGCTTTGTACATCACTATATATCATTATTTCCTGATAAACATAACTGTTTCTTTACCAGTGTCTGGATTAACTGATGGGATTGCGACATGACCTTCAGGAACTGGTTGAGTTCCAGTATATTGCCATGTACGGCCAGCTTCTTTATTTGCCGGTCCGGCATTAAAAAACTCTTCATTGTCATTTAAAAAGAGCATTGTGATCATAATTAGTTCAAACATTTTGGTTCCTTTGTTTTGTGTGTTTATATAGTTGATAGTAATAGTCGAAAGTTGCCGGATAGTTGTCTGGGTCTGGTAACACTCCTTTAAACATTTTAATAAATTCTTGTATTTCGTTATCTGTCATTTTCCATACTCTGTCTTTTATCGCAGTACATTACCCACATATACCAAGAAGCGTACAGAGGTATGATAGCGTTAAAATTAATTATTGGAGGTAATATCATTATTGCGGCTGGAAACATGAACACTGTCATGATAGCCACTGCTACATAATCGTACCAACGTATCATTCAAATAGCAATTCATTTTGCTTTGGTAAAAAATTAAGACTCATCGCTTCAGCCTCGATTTTTTCTTTAATTACTTTTGAGATAAACTTTTTAACATCTTGTGGATCGATATTTGTCATATCACACGTTTCAATTACTGCATCCATATACGATAGCTTCTTATCAATTACCTGTGATTCAATAATTTTACTAAATTTTGCACGATTCATAAATTGTATTTCTTCGCTCATTTTATTCCTTTCTACTTTGCCAAAGCTCTTAATATGATAACATCTTTATTAATACGACCATTAACATTTTTTGATATTTTAGTCGTAAGCTTTGACCATTCTTTATTGATCTGTGTTGATGATTTACTCAAGATTGCTGGAATAAATTCATCAGGCTTACGGAGACGTGTACTACGACATAAGTCAGCATCTAGACCAAGGATAGTCGTACCTTTGACTTCAAAGCCGATTGCCTTTTGGCACACGTATTCAGTTAATTCTCTATACTTTGTATTAAAAGTGTAAAGCCGCATTGCACCAATAATTGAAGTAGGTGTAATAGACGTTAGCTTATATTCTTTTGACTCTTTTGCGTAGTTAAGTTTTTCAACTTGTTTGTCTGCGGTTTTAACTTTAGGCTTACGAGTAGCGCGTAAAGCTTTTTTCGAAGCCATATACTTTTCGATTTCAGCACATAATTCGGTAAGAAATTTTAAATACTTTTTACGACGTGATGTTGACCAGCTTGAATATGCCTCAAGAAGATCTTCAGGCTTATCATTGACAAGCTCATTGATTTCATTCACCTGAGGTGTATAATATGCGAAAGCAGTCTTAGCCATATTATATGGAGCGTCGATTTTCTTTAATTCATCATAGACTGAATAGTCGCCAGCAGTTTCCCAATTATCTACTATATTATCAATACCGCCAATAAATTCGGATGTGCGCTCTTGAATAATTTCTTGAATTGTTTTCTTTACTAGACCAGCTTCTTCTGGCTTATTAGCCTTTTCAGCTTGTTTAGCTCTACCGCGTGCTAGTAATTCCTTCACATGCTTTTTCAGAACCTTATCAGCATCCCACCATGCTGGGAATTCTTTATCCATTTCTTTCCATACAATAGTAGATGCCAATAAAGGTAGACCCGCAAAGGACCACTCAGGCGCGTCCATAGCAATTCTGGCATCAGCTTTAGGAACAGATTTTCTGATATAAGACTTAATCTTGCTTATAACATCTTTCTTATCAACTTCTGTCCGGACGTAATCATTAAAATCACGAAAGTTATCTTGAGGTGCTGCCGCAAAACCAGTCTGTGCACGTCGAGAAAATGTTGGCTTAACTTTAACTTTTCTTGCTGTCTTACGCGCTACCATTATCATAATCCTTTATCTTAATCAAGTCGTAATCGCCATCATCCATTTCTTCATAATGAATATAGCCTTCATGACATAATTTTGTAATTACGAGATCCACAATACCTTCAACTTCGGCTTCCTTAGCATTACGCTGGCCGAGTACATAAGAAACAAAAATAAGACCAGCGATGCATACACCGAAAGTAATATTAGAGTTAATTGATAAGAATTCGTTCATTGATATCTCCTTAGCATAAGATAATACTATCACAGTTTAAAAGCAATGTACACCTTTAAATGCGTTTTGTTTAATTTTTTCCGTTAGTAACGTATGAACCTTCAGCCATATCATAGGCCGCTATCAATTCTTTTAACATGTAAGGTGATATCACAACAATATTAAAATCATCGTCATCACTGTATTGACGAATATAGCAAAGTTCCTCATCAACTATAATTTCTACATCATCAGTCTTTCCTTGATTATCGAGGATGGTGATGATACTGTGATCAAATTCATGTTCAACTGTAATCATATTTTTTTAATTAAACCCTTTAATCTTGATATTTCAGCATTTGTAAGCGTACGAACCGAAGCATTTATTAATCTTTCAACTGTCTGAATAATAAAGTCTCTATCGTTCTGATTCATTTCTTAACGGTCTTTCTTAAGTTCTCCAGCGCATCAAGAACGATGTTTGGATATTTTCCAATATAACTACCAGCTTCTAACATGTCTTTACTCAATAGATATTTATGATAGTGTTCAATACTATCCCACTGTTTTAGAATTTTCTTTGCTAATTTATCGTAAAAATCATCAGACAATATAGGATCGTCTTTCTCATAATAAGCATACGATGCCATAAGATAATATGGCACCGTCATATTCACATTATCACTGATCACTTTAATAACATGTTTATCTAAAATCATCGGCGCATATTAGCTGCATCGATGATACCTTGCTTGTTATCTTTACGAATTGGCATAAGATTACTTTTATGCGTAACAACAATACCAGCGATCTCATTACCAGTGTATTTATTCGTTTCTTTGAGCACACCATTGTCGATAGTATTTGACAGCTGATCTCTTGAAACTTTAAACTTTGGACGCTCGTGACGATAATCTTGCTTAGTACCTTTCACACCCATACGATCAAGAAAAGCCTGATGTTCAGCTTCTCTTGCTTTCCAACCAGGCTTCTTTTTAATTTTAGATTTGCCGTGTACTTGTACACCTTGAATCATATGCATAGACATTATATATTCCTTTTTTGTTAATACGATTCTACCATAGTTTTAAAGCGATGTACATAGTTAAATGCGGCTATACAGAATAAACTTTTTGGCGATAAACATATTTACATTCCTGCACGCCATCAACACGAAAAGACCGCCAGCCTTCTGCCTTTGTATCCCAGCAAGGAATGACTTCAGGATTTACGGCACGAACTTTCCTTTGAGTAATAGGCTCATCTTTTTCAGCCGATGGAATCATACCTTCTAGCAAAGTACAAGTCATAACTCGCTTATCGCCATTTACTTTTGTAAAGGTCACTTCACATACGCCTGATGTAAGCATATTCATATAGTTATCACGATCTTCAGTCATTGATATTACCCTTTCCGGTAAATGCATCATTTTCTAAATGATACTTGTTAATAAGTTTTCTTAAGAATTTATTAGTATCGCTTGCTTCATCTCTTTGCCGTTCGATACGACTCATAGATCTCCACATATGATCTTGTATTTCCTTTTCTTTTTGCAAAGCATTTTCAAGCTCAATAATATATTCAGCTGCTTTCCAAGCATAATGCTCAGTACATCTGGACTTCCATTCTTCACCTGCTTGATTTTTAAGTGATTGAACAACTTCAGATTGCTGTGGGCGAGGCTTAATATCTAAATAAACCTTGTCCACAACATCATGTTCATTTTCCTCCTTTTCGAACCCGTGAGTTTGAATTTCTGATACCACTATTGCCCTCCTTTAAAATGCCAGCTGAATATCAGCTGGACCATTGACGATCCAAAAGTATCTTACGATATCGTTCAGCTTCTGTATAGTATTCGTCGTCTTGCATACCCATAGCTTCAAGCAATTCATCAGTTTCTTGCTTGAATATTTTATAGAACTTTGGATCATGCTTTTTGATACTTTCGCAGTTGTGCTCGATATCAAATTTCTTGATCAATTTTACCCACTCTGGCGCATTTGCCAAACGATCACGATCAAGCTTTTTACGGAGTTTACGATTGCCAACAAACGATTCAGTGTCAGTCAGAAACCATACACCCATTGCAATCTCGTCTGAAAACCGCTCTCTGATGTCCATATGATCAAATGATGTATCTTCAACAACATCATGCAGCATAGCCACAGACATCGCCACAGTGGTTGAGACATCAACCACGTGCGTGTCCAGGTACTCTTCGATCATATCAGAAACCGCTACACAATGCGAAAAATATTTCTCATCTGTATACTTACGTTTTTGATTAGCGTGAGCACGTTCTGCAAATGAAAATGCTTTTGCGAATGTTTTGCAATCTTCCATTACATATCCTTACGTATAAACATATCCCAAAACATCCACACTAAAGCGGCGGCTTGCATCAGCATAATTCCTACAAGTACACTTACAAGTAAACTAAAAGAAATTATTTGTAGTAATTCTAACAATTTATTTGTTATGTATTCCATTACCGGTTTCCTACATCTACGCACATTACTATTACAGCAATTACTACAGGGACTGTAACCATTAAGATAATAAGCTCATTAGTCATTTTCATAATCCTCATCATCTTCGATGAACAGTTGACCTGTATTGTTTGCTACGAACAACCAACCCAATACACCGAAGCAAATTAAGTATCCTGAAAGCGAGTCTAGTACTATAAGACAAATACCAAGCCCACCGAAAAATAGAGTGAATGCGATCCATAATGGATTAATCATTAGTAGTTACCCCAATCTGTGTCATGACGAGTTGTCTCGTGAAGAGTTTCGCCATAATATGTTTTAGCATACTTAGATGCGTCAGTATAGTGATTGATATTTTCCTGACCGCCAGTGAAATCTGAAAGCTTTTTATCTTCAGCTGTACGCTTTTTACGAGCTACGACCTGAACCTTTGCAGTGTTTTTGCGAATGACTGAAAGCCGATTTTTACGAGCATTTTCATTCTTACGCTTTTCAGCAATCGCGGCGATCATTGCAAGACGGTCTGCCATATTTGTTGCAATCATGATATTCTCCATTTGATTTAAGGTCATACTACCACAGTTTTAAAGGGATGTACACAGTTAAATGCGGTTCCATGAATAAAAAAGCTCTTTTTCTTTCTTAAATGCATCTATTTCCCATGGACGATCATTGTAATCGAGATGTCCGAATGACTCTCCATTCCAAGTTTTTTCAAAGTCATCAAAGACTCCGTGAAGAACTTGCTGTACGTGTACCAGCTCGTGAAATATTGTAGTAACAATCTCATCGATAGTATTTTTTGTGTTGACTTCAATACCAGCAGTAGAGTCATCATCAAATCCATCGAAGTAGCCACAAGCATCATTCTGTGCTTTAAAACGAATTACTAGTTCATCAAGATCTGAAAGATCGAGAACCTCGTTCGCATGATTAACAATTGAGTCAATCATTTCTGGTTTAATCTTTTTTGGAAGATTGATTGTATCAAGAATCATATTATTATACCTCGATAAGGTCAAAAGGATCGTAAGGATCGTCGTATAGTTGTTCCCAGCATTCTTGAAGGGCATCCTCATTGTTTGAAGAAAAAGTAACAGTGTTATCAGGATTGATTGTGTAGTTAACTTCTAATCCATCAGTGAAGATAGGAAGAAGTGAAAATTGAAAGGTTGGGTTAGGTTGAAAAGTAAAAGATTTCATTTGGTTTCCTTTTTGGTTGTTTTGTTTTGATATTGATTGGATATTTTTAATTAAATTCGTGTGGAGTATTTTTGAATGTTTTAATAAGTTGATTTAAAGTTAAAAGAAAGAATGTAGAAGTTATTTGATTATGTGATGGAAAAATCATATATTGTGTGTTTTTTGGAAGATTTAGTGATTTGATATGAGAGATGATTTGAGGAATGGTATCGAAGTCGGAAAGTGAAGTTTGGTTTTGATTTAAAAGTGCGTATGTCATGTTTATCTCCATTTGATAATACCTTTGTACAATACTTTTAATAGAATGTACAACAAAAAATGCGCCGAAAAGCGCATTAATTTAGAGTGTGACATAAATGTTACAGCAGCATTACCACTCTTTGTGACAACCATCGGATTCATTTTCATCAAATCCAGCCCAATAGTCGTTTACTTCTTCTTTTGTCATTCGATCTTCAGTGATATGAATACCCTGATAAGATCCACCAGTCCAATAGTGCGGTTCTGGATAACGACGGTACCAGCTATCTGCTGATCCTCTATCATATGGCCCACCATGACGTTTATTGTATGCCATTATATTTCTCCTATGTTAACGTTGCAATAAGAAGACATGCTAGGAAGATGCCTTCGAGAATTGGTTGCTCGAACATTTTTGTACCTCAATTTGTTTCATTGTGTATTCCATGTAGGTTGATCCTACTTTGTTCTTTACTTCTTTAATAATCAATTTGTCATCAATGTTGTCAGCCAGCCGTTTTGATACCAGCTTAGAAATAAATTCTAAATCGTGATAATCATATAAGGCTGGCTGACATATTTTCATGATGACATCCTTTCTTTCCGAGCGGCTGTTAACCGATCATAGCTTTTCTTCCAGACTTCTGGAGATTTGATATTCGATGACTCGGTAACTTTTAACTTCTTTTCTTTGAAGCAAGCTTTGAGATAAGCAGCATTTTCGCTACTCATAAAACGAGAAACCAGTTTAAGAAGAGTGATACGAAAGCGTACATCATGGTGCATATTGCCTGCGCTATGTGCCATCTCATGGAGAAGAACATATTGATTTAAACCGCTTCTACGATTAAGATCAATATTATGAGCCCATGCACGGCCAGCTGTTCTGCTACCAGACATTTCAGCCAAAGCAATATTTCTTACACCGGCAGTTGATATTTTTTTCCAAGTCTTTGAAGCTAAAACTTTGTCACAATATTTTTGAGCTTCTTCAAGATTTTGAAACTTTTTACCCTGACCATAAGTACGTTCGTACTTAAACTCAGCACTATAAACTTTTGATTTGTCTGAGTCACGAGAATATTTACCGTTCTTACGACCAGTTTTAATCAAAGTTTCTTTCTTATTTACATAGTCAAGAAACTTCATAATAGTATCATCGTCCCAACCTTTACCTTTGAGATCAACTACAACTGGCTTTTGATAAGAGTGATAAATCATAATTCATTCCTTTGCATTTCTACAATCATATCCAATTCGATACTGTCGGCTTTATCATCAAAAAGTTCTGATAGAGCCAGGATACGACCCGCTGGAATTGGATCTTCTGATGATTGCGTGTTGGCGATTAGCTTCCGAAGCATCTGAGAAATTTCACGATATTCTTGCATTATGATCTCCTTATCATGGTACCTTTATACCACAATATGAAGAGAATGTACAACAAAAAATGCGCAGTTAAGCGCATTAATTTAAAGTGTAATATATTTGTTACAGCTAACCTTTATAGATTTTTGTAAGATGCGTTTCAAATGATTCAACTTTTGCAAGTCTATCCGGCCAAAGAATGTATTCTTTTTCAGGATTTTTCTTTAGATTATTTAATAGTGGAATAATTGCGTTATACAAATCGTCTAATCTTGTTTGACTTGATTCAGCATCAACGGCTGAATTCATAGCTTGTTTTGAAACTTCTAATTCATCTTCGGTAACAGCTGTAAAGCCAAAATCAAACATATCACTCATCGGTAGTTCCTCTATCTTTTAATATATCTTTCATAGTATCGGATGCTGTAGTAGTAAATAGACTTGGAACAACACTATGAACAAGCAAAAGTGGTACTAATGCCTGTAATTTAACTGCAATTGTTACTGCATTATACATATGATCTATTGCGGTTTCATTTACCTCATTTAAATGTGATTGACATTGCTTGCTAAACATTAGTGGTATCCTCTATTTCTTTATATCTTCTAGCTATGTACGCATGATAACTTTCTTGTTTTTCAACTGGTGTAACACTTAAATCCATTAGCTTGCTTCTTTGTTGTGCTTCATGCATGTTTCGTCTGAAATTTTTTGATCGTTCAATATGATAATAATCAGACATTTGTCTACTCAATTCAATTTCAATTTCAGCTTCAGTCATACCATTTCGCCTTCTGGTTTCTTTTCTTTGTTTTTATTAATTATTGGAACCCTTTTCATAGGATCACCACCTTTTTCTACGCATCCAATTTCTAATGCTTTCCATGTATTTTCGCCATAAGTATTATTTAATTTTGATATTAGCGATTGAGATAGTTCTACAATATTTTGTGTTGTCATTTGGACGCATTGAGCTTTACTATGATATTGTGTTCCTTCAAAGACAAATCTCTCATTCGGCTCTACAAGCAAAAAAAGCGAGTATAGCATCCATACGCCGTTACCCACCGTCTCTGCCGCCAGCAATAAAGTCAGTGCCAACTGTTATAAGACATGTATAGCCACTTTGGCTTACAACCATAGACCATTTACCACTATCCATATTTACATAAAAAGATACAGGGGCTGTGAATGGTTGAGCAAACTGTGGAGGACGACCAGGAGGAATCATATACAATACGCCTGCTGCATCAAATAGTTTTTTCTCACCATATCCTTCTAGCAAGTTGATTACATATTCTGTATTATCACACGGAATTCTCATTGCCTGCTGGGTCGGATTTCTTGGAAGTTCTGTAGGTGGAGCCGCATAGTTTTTATCTTTTTTGTCATTTAATGTATTAGGCGCTGAGGGTTCTAAATACAGTTCTGGATCTGCTTTTACTGATATACTCGCTGTACATGACGTAACAATGAATACTGCACTTGCTAATAATACTTTTTTAAACATTTGTTAATTCCTTAATTCTTTTTATATAAGCATACTTTTCTTTCACTTCTTCTTTTATTTGTTTTCTCAATATTTCTATTTCATTTGCTTGTTGCAAAAGTATTTTACGATAGCGTTCAGCTTCTGTATCGTCTGTTAACTGCACCATAATTATACTCCTTCAACTCTAATGTATATATTTGCTTTGTGAAGCCATTATCATATCTTCAATACTAGCTTTTTCAGTTCGAATAAATGGACTTATACTATCTCGACTTTTACTAATTTCGTCAATCATAGCCTGATAGTCATCATCTTTTAATATTGATTTATAAATACTTAACGAACAAGCAGCCAATATGCCGGCAACTAATTCAGGTTCATTACCCTCATCCATTAATTTACAGCTAATATAATTTATAATCTCTGTCATTCTTTCCATGTCCATATCATCTCTTTTCATTATGGTAACCCATCCACATATATTGTAGATCCTAAATATTGATCTCCTCGAACAATTGTGCTACCTCGATATAGTCTCCCATAACTTTGAGCCTGCCAAAAAACTGTTCGAACTTTATAGCATCTTTTGTTATTATTATTTAATGATGATAGCGCGGCCCCGGCAATCGCGCCTCGGTCATTTCCAGTAATTATTTTTCCGAGTGCAGCTCCAACGATTATAGAGGTTAAAAAATTAGAATTATCTTCACACTGATAACCATTATTTTGAATATGCGTCACATGAGCTAATCTTGTCGCAGCGCTACTAGACGTTGCGATGAATGTTAATGCTGAGCACATTAATATTAGTTTTCTCATTTATATCTCCATTTTATCTCATATAATTATATCATATTTTTGTACAAAAGTAAATAACTATTTGTGTAAAACAGACACCCAGTGAGTGCAGTCGTCACAGGGGTCGTCAATCAACCAATTTGCAGGAAAATCCAAAAGTAGTCTCCTGGATCTCTACTCTTTCATATTTTTTATATTCTCTATGTAACAATCCATACTATGATCGCTAAAGTTATCTATTTTTAATTTTATAATACCAGCAGCCATGCCTTTTAATCTATCCCAAAATCTTTTTAAACCAGATACATTTACAAATTCTCCATTAGAATTCATATAATGCTCTGTTCCATGGTGTCTATAGCCCATCATTACCAAGGGCACGCGTGTAACAACATCGTTATTATTTACGAATCTATGATGAATTACACCAAGAGAATTACAATATTTTTTAAATCCTACGCGAGGAGAACCGAATGTATATAACTCAACTGGATCTTTTAGGAATAAATTATGTAAGCACCGTGACGACATGATAGTTGCCATACCAGCACCAAGAGAATGCCCGCAAAACCAAAGTGTTTTACTATTATTTTGTTTTCTATTTAGATCTTCGCATATAGCTGGCCAAAGCTCATCAACTTCGGCTTTAAATCCTTTATGAACTCGGGAAACAGTTTCAGCCATTACTGGAATAGATTGTAAATCAGCTTTAATATCATTAAATTCTGTAGGCTGAGTTCCTCGGCAAGCAATGATACAATCATACTTATTCATAAATCTATATGCCTGTGCGCCATTGACATCATAAAATTCAATTGTATTGAATTCGAGCTTGCGGGCTGCCGCCTTAGCTTCTGTAAGGTCGGAGTACGCAATTGCTGATAGTCGAGCAAACAAGAGACTTCTGGCTTTAAAACTTAATTGATTTATTGGTTGTGCCATAATAGTATTACCTTGTATTCTTTTAGATAATACTATTTATATATTTACTCGCTTAGAAAGACTGCTTGTCCCTTAATGACTCCGCCTTCCTCACGAAGTTCAGCTTTTGCTTTTTTTTCGTCTTCTAACTTTTTAATCTTAGCTGCTTGATCTCTAATAATTTTTTGTTGTGTTTCAATATCCATAAATTGTTTATCCAATTCTGATGTTTGAGGAAATTCAATAATTTTACTCATTCACTATCTCCTTATAATATATACTATTCTATATATATTTGGCTCCAAGGGCAGGATTCGAACCTGCACGAATATAAATATTCTTTTGCTAAGACTATATATTCACAGCATAAACAGTGCTGCGTGTCTACCTATTCCACCACCTTGGATTATTCTTATTTTTTAAGAGTATCAAGCGCACTAATCATGCGGGTCATACCAATTCCTCCACCAACTCTTGGAAAGAAATCAAATTCAAGAAACTTTTCAAGTTCAGCTTCAACACGATCTTTACCAAATAACTGGTTAATAAGACCGGCATATTCACCATTTGAAATAGTGTGGAATGTGTCTCGCATTTGGTCTTTATCAGTGCTACGCTCAGCACTACCAATTGTTTCCATGCCACCAAGGATAACATCAATCTTCTTACTTGTACCATCTTCATTTCTTGACATATTCCAAAATGGGCTTGTAAATTCTGGAAAGTCTGTAATCATACAACTATTAAAACCGGCTTGCATCGCTAGTTCGTGCTGCGCATCTAATTCAGTTGTAGCACTTAAGCCATAATGCTGTTGCCACTCTCTGTATGTTTTTTCTGTTAAATCATCGAATCCTAGATGGGCACACAGTTGCCTTTCCATTACTCTGAGATCATTAATATCTCCTGGCATTTCGAATTCAAACATCGGGAAAATCGTGTCATGTCTGCCTGGAATTGCATTCGGTTCTTGTCTGTAAGAAGTCGAGATACAAAAAAACCCCTTCGAAGAGGGGCGAGTTAATAATTCATATTCCAACCACATTTGGCCAGTCTGCGGAAGAGGCCAAACTTGCCCTTCGTAGTTATATGTTGCAACATTTTCTGGATCTTCGCATGCTGCTAAAATGCTTAAACGGTTCTGCGTATGTACTTCATGGAAGCCTCTATTTAAAAAAAATGACCTTAAAAGGTCAACGGCTTTTGTAAATTTTTGTGGATCAATCAATTGTGTCACGAATATTTCCTCTCTATATGCAATGCTCAATTGACATTATTTATACCGGAAAACGCTAAGTTCTAAGATAAAATATTTTTTATTTTCCATGGCGTAAAACATACTGATCCAAGGCTTACGTAATTAGCACCTCGATTAAAATAATTTTCAGCATCTTTTTTTGTAGTCACACCTCCACCAGCGATGATCGTTACATGAGGATATTTTGTTTTAATATATTCGATAATTCTATTTGTATATGGTATTAATATTGTTCCGCTTTGGCCGCCATGAATAGAATATAAAGTATTACTAGCATGAATTTGACTGTATCCAGAATCAACTATTTGATCAATAAGGCTTTCTGTTGCAGTAGGAGGTATTTTGCAAATACACCAATCTCTATTAGTTGATGGCCATAAGTCAAATCCTGGTAAACTAACTGCTCCAACATCTTTATCTAAATTAGGACAACTAATATTAATTTCTAAAGAAGTATTACTTGGAACAATGCTATCTAGATTAATCCAATCCCAATGATCAATAGCTGCTAAGCTTAAAACATCATTGGGACCAGATCTTTTTAGTCCTTCTTTTATTCCGGCATTCCTCAGACCTATTTTATTTCGCCATCCATCTTTAGTATAACGAAGTGTTTTTAAGATCTGAGGAAATAGCCCTGGGCGATTCTGATAAGTCCAGCTTCCAGTTACGCTAATCGCATTTGATAGTTTTATATAATTTCCAAATGGAGCAGCAATAAAATATTTCATTCAAAATGCTTACTTAACATTTCAAGACGTTCACTTGCATGACCCATAGTGCTAAGCTCTTTTTGCATAGCCTCTACAACATCACTATGTTCGCCAATGCCAGTAGGATTATTTAAATAAACCATAAAATTAGTTTTAGCTCTTTCAAGCTCACCTTCGGCATGCATACGACATGCTTTGATCAATTGTTCTTTCACTTAACTATCTCCCCTAGTGGAATTACATCTTTTGAATCGATATAATCGTTTGGTGTATATTTTCTTACATTGACTTCTTTTATCATTAACCCATCACGCATTTTATACGTAATAAATTCTTGTCTAATTACTCCTTCTGTTGATGCTTCAAATGCAGATTTAAATGGGCCAGACGTGTCTACATCTGATGTAGTAATTGCTTTTCCACTTATAGAGAAAGCATAATCAGTCATATCATAAAGAGTGTCTACCATATAGCTTTGTTCATGTTTATTATGTTCGCCATGTCCCCAACCAGAATAGTATTTTGGTGGAACAATATCATTTGGTCCAATCGATTTAGTCATGCTTGTATGTCCACTGATTTTCTAGTCGACCCTTCGACTGGTTGGGGTTCACTCTTAATTTTACCAGATGAGTTATATGTTTCAGCTGCAGCATCATAAGATTGTTTCATTTCTCTATGATTTTCTACAGTTTTTTCTACCCAGTTTCTTTGTTTTACTGCTAAATCCATTTGTATTTCTTTTGCCGCTTGAGTCTTTACTATTAATTCAAGTGGTTGAGTTGCGTAATGATGTGAATAACCTGGTCCTTTTATATCCATTTTATATCCTTTTAATTATTGGTGTTCGGAGTAGGATTTGAACCTACGATCAACCCGTTATGAGCGGGGGGCTTTAACCGCTAAGCTATCCGAACTTTACTGGTGCTCCCACCCGGACTTGAACCGGGACGGCCTATGGCCAACAGATTTTAAGTCTGGCGTGTCTACCTATTCCACCATGGGAGCGCATGCATTGGCAAATACTTCTTTTATATTATCACCATTTAAATCTTTTGGTATTGGGAAACTAGTTACCCTACCATTTTCAGTATAGACATTTAAACTGTCTCTAATCTTTAAAAAATAATATGTTCCTTGTGTGGGAAACATACGTGTGTCATCACCTATCCATAACGATCCTGCAATTATTAAACATGTTAGCATTGCGCTCTCCTTATTTTATCCGCTTATATAAACCTCATTTTTTGGCCGGTACCACTCTTTTTGATTATGTAGTCTACCTAATAAATTATGTATATTATTAATTTCGTAATCTATACGATTTATGCTTGAATTTTTCTTTACTTTTTCTCTGCTATCCGTCAATCTTTTTAGTCGATAAATCAATGAGGCTTCAATAATATCTATATCATTTAAATCTAAACTAAACTCATTGTTATACATTAAGCTACTTTCACAAATTCTTCTACAACTTTAGCATTTAATATTTTGGCAACTTCAAGTGCTTTGTCCCTATTATCAAATGTCAAATTAATTATAACCGGTGTTTTATATATCATATATCCTACTTCACCTGTCATGACAATTTGCTGGACTATTTTATTATTTCTCATTAATTTATACAACTTGTTAATCCTTAACTAATATTATGGTATTACTAATCGGCTTAAAATAGGTATTAATAATACCATTGTATTATTAATTAATCAAAGAGGGCGCCTTCCTAGGTGCGCCCTCTTCTATCTGCATTTTACGTATGCAGCAACCGGCTGAGTTTCGCGGTATCAGCGAATGTACCGACCTATAAATTGGGGCCTCCAAAATCTATAGGGTTTCACTGAGTAATCGTTTAAACTTCATACTCAGTTTCTGGCGGACCCTAGAGGATTCGAACCTCTGACCTAGTGCTTAGAAGGCACTTGCTCTATCCAGCTGAGCTAAGGGACCAATACTTATATTATATCACAGTTTGTTCAGTATGTAAAATCATTTCTGGTCTTAATTTAGCATCTTGTTGCTGTTGACTGCCTGGAGCATCTAATTCAAAAGAATGAATACATGACTGATATTTTGGATTTCTCATAAGCTCAATGTTGCAAGCCTCTTGGGCTAGTTTTTTAGAACTAAATGTTCCAACTAAAATACTATGAGGATTTTCTGTATCAGTGTATACCATTTGTGCTACATAAATCATACTGCAAAACTTTCTCCACATCCACATTGAGCTGTTGCCTGTGGATTTTTTACAACTAAATAGTTTCCACCTAGTTCGGTTATATAATCAACCGTACAACCAAATAAAAACATTTCAGCCATAGCATCTACAACCAAAGTACTATCTATAACTGTTCCCTTTGAGTCATCGTTTACATACGTCCAGTCATATTTAAATCCACTACATCCCCCGCCTTTGACTTCAAGAAGTACATAATTTTTCTCGGCTAACGCTAGCTGAGTTATCATATATTCTTTTGCCTTTTCAGTGAGAGATACCATCATTCCTGTATATATTCCAATAGTTCTTGATTGCTAGTTTCTAAAACAACGAAATGACCAAAATATTTT
>TARA_R100000541_G_scaffold13653_9_pt1 | contig 45894 bp, 40 predicted proteins | sample TARA_R100000541 | Tara Oceans TARA_R100000541 (sample SAMEA2621416) | marine metagenome | biome: marine biome (ENVO:00000447); feature: surface water layer (ENVO:00002042); material: "saline water (ENVO:00002010), including plankton (ENVO:xxxxxxxx)" | depth 5 m | reverse complement strand
CCCGACTCTATGCCGGCCAGGCGCGGCTCTGGCAGCGGCCTTACGCCCAGGCACGCCCGCGCGACGCCAGTGCGATCTCCTCGGTGTGGTTCACCGCCTACCCGGCCGCCATCATCACCCCTGAAGGCGGCTCGGTGTTGCAGGCGCTGGGGGACGACCGCCTCTGGAGCGCGCTGTCCGAGCTGGGCGTGCAAGGTATTCACAACGGCCCGATGAAGCGCTCCGGCGGTCTGCGCGGCCGCGAGTTCACGCCGACCATCGACGGCAACTTCGACCGCATCAGCTTCGACATCGACCCCAACCTCGGGACCGAGCAGGAGATGCAGCAGCTCAGCCGCATGGCCGCCGCGCACAACGCCATCGTCATCGACGACGTCGTCCCGGCGCACACCGGCAAGGGCGCGGATTTCCGCCTCGCCGAGATGGCCTACGGCGACTATCCCGGCCTCTACCACATGGTCGAGATCAACGAGGAAGACTGGCCATTGTTGCCTGCCGTGCCCAAGGGCCGGGATGCGGTAAACCTCCCGCCGCCGGTGGTTGATCAGCTCAAGGAAAAGCACTACATCGTCGGCCAGCTGCAGCGGGTAATCTTCTTCGAGCCCGGCATCAAGGACACCGACTGGAGCGTGACCAATGTGGTCACTGGGGTCGACGGAAAACGCCGCCGCTGGGTCTATCTGCACTACTTCAAGGAAGGCCAGCCGTCGCTGAACTGGCTGGACCCAACCTTCGCCGCGCAGCAACTGATCATTGGCGATGCGCTGCATGCCATCGACGTGTCCGGCGCTCGGGTGTTGCGCCTGGATGCCAACGGCTTCCTCGGTGTTGAGCGTCGCGCCGAGGGCACCGCCTGGTCCGAAGGCCATCCGCTGTCAGTGACCGGTAACCAGCTGATTGCCGGCGCCATCCGCAAAGCCGGTGGTTTCAGCTTCCAGGAACTGAACCTGACCATCGACGACATTGCCTCGATGTCTCACGGTGGCGCCGACCTGTCCTATGACTTCATCACCCGCCCGGCCTATCACCACGCCCTCGTGACTGGGGATACCGAGTTCCTGCGGTTGATGCTGCGTGAAGTCCACGCGTTCGGCATCGACCCGGCCTCGTTGATCCATGCGATGCAGAACCACGACGAGCTGACGCTGGAACTGGTGCATTTCTGGACATTGCACGCCTACGACCATTATCACTACCACGGGCAGACCCTGCCCGGCGGCGTCCTGCGCGAGCACATCCGCGAGGAGATGTACGAACGCCTGACAGGCGAGCATGCGCCCTACAACCTCAAGTTCGTCACCAACGGCGTGTCCTGCACCACCGTCAGCGTCATCACGGCGGCGCTGGGCATCCGTGACCTCAACACCATCAGCGCGGCCGATATCGAACAGATCCAGCGCCTGCATATTCTGCTGGTGATGTTCAACGCCATGCAGCCCGGCGTGTTCGCCCTCTCCGGCTGGGATCTGGTCGGCGCGTTGCCGCTGGAAGCCGAGCAGGTGGAACACCTGATGACGGAAGGCGACACCCGCTGGCTGCATCGCGGCGGCTACGACCTGGCCGATATCGCACCCGAGGTGGAAACCTCCAGCGAAGGCCTGCCCAAGGCGCGCTCTCTGTACGGCAGCCTGGTCGAGCAGCTGCAGAATGGCGGTTCCTTCGCCTGCCAGCTCAAGCGCATCCTCAGCGTACGCCGCGCCTACGACATTGCGGCGAGCAAGCAGATCCTGATTCCGGATGTGCAGGCGCCAGGGTTACTGGTCATGGTCCATGAACTGCCCGCAGGTAAAGGTGTGCAGATCACGGCGCTCAACTTCAGCTCCGAGACCATCAGCGAGACGGTCACCCTCCCCGGCGTAGCGCCCGGGCCGGTGGTGGACATCATCCACGAAAGTATCGAAGGCGACCTGACCGAGAACGGTGAGATGACCTTCAATCTCGACCCCTACGAAGGCCTTGCCCTGCGCGTGGTCAGCGCCGCATCACCGGTGCTCTGACCGGGCATCAGCGCCCTCTTCGCCTGGCCGGCCGACACAGCTATAGTGCGCGCCGGCCGGCCCTGCGGGCCGCCTAGCTCAGCTGAAGAGTACCTACGTGTCCGCCACCTCCCGCTTCCGTTTCCTGCGCACGGTGTTCGCCTGCGTGCTCGGTTCGTCGATCTTTTCGAGCCAGGCGCAGACGGCCTGCCCGGCCGGCCAGCAGCCCCTCTGTCTGGGCGCCTGCGTGTGCATGCCGGCCTCTGCGCAGCAGTCCGAAACCTTGTACGAGCAGATGCATTGGCTGGCGGCCGCGGGGCTTGAGACCTGGATCCGTCAGTCGCGCGATAGGCTGGCGTTGCAGGAGAGCCGGCCGATCCCGCTGCACATTCGCTCGCAACTGGAGCCCTATTTCGACCTGGCGGTGCTGGAGACCGCGCGCTACCGCGTCGGTGACGACGGCGTGCTGACCGCGGCCAATACCCTGTTGCGTAACCCGGACATCGTCGCGGTAACGCTGATCGACATCATCGTCTTCCGCAACGAGGCCGACGCGCTCGACAACGTCGCGCTCTGGGCCCATGAGCTCAAGCACGTCGAGCAATACCTCGAATGGGGTGTGGGCGAATTTGCCCGGCGCTACACCCGCGACTACGGCAGCGTCGAGCAGCCGGGCTATGCCATGGAGCTGCAGCTCGAGCGCGAGGCGGCCCTGCGCCAAGCTGGCGAAGGCGCAGCTCGGCGCCACTCAGCCGAATGATTTAGGCCGAGGGATCGCCTTGGGTCGGCTCCGGTCACAACCTTATCGCCATAAGGAGACCGCCATGTCTGTGACCGTGACCAAGCTTCGCGGCAACGATATACCCAAGGCGATGCGTGGGCCCGACGTTCAGGTTGTCTTTCGCATCACCGACCACGAGGGCAACACGCAATACCTGCTCGATGATGTGGAGGCCGCGCAAACTGCTGTGCGCGTCAGTGATGACCATCACGCTAGGAAAGAGTGACCGCTGCGGCCCGTGGAGCGCGGGCTGGCGCCTGAGTCTCGGTCAGCGTCCGAGACTGACCGATACGGTCTTGTCGCAGTGATTCAGCCTGCGCTGCCCTGAGCTGTCAGCGCGTTTTGAGCAGTCCAACCCAGCAGCAACTCGGGCTCCATGGGTCGGGCGATGTAATAGCCCTGCCCCTCGTCACACCCCCACTGGGCCACCAGCTCGCAGATCGCCTGGGTTTCGATGCCCTCGGCAACGACGCGCAGCTCCAGGCGCTTGGCCAGGTCGATGATGGTCCGTACCAGTCGTCGATCCTTTTCGTCGTCACCCAGGTGGCGGATGAACGACTGATCGAGCTTGACCGTCGAGGCCGGCAGGTCGCGCAGATAGGTCCAGTTGCTGTAGCCCGTGCCGAAATCGTCGATGGCCACTTCCACGCCCAATGAGCGCAAACGCTGCAATTGGTGGCTGACTTCGCCCGGATTACGCATCAGCGCGCTTTCGGTGAACTCCACCTCCAGGCTCGTCGGGTCGATGTGCTGGCTGTTCAGCAACTCGATGAAACGGTTGGCAAAGGCCGGGCTGTCCAGGTCCGACGCCGACACGTTGATTGCCACCTTGAACCTGGCGCCCTGGCGTTGCCACGCTGCCGCCTGCAGCACGGCCTGCTCGGCCACCCACAGGCTCAGCTCGCGGATCAGCGCGGTCTTTTCGGCCAACGGAATGAATTCGGCCGGGCCGATGGCGCCGAGCGTCGGGTGATCCCAACGCAGCAGCGCCTCGACCGAGGTGCAACTCCCGTCGTCCAGGCTGATGCGCGGCTGGTAGACCAACCGCAGCTGACCGTCGCCGTGCAGCGCCTCGGCGAGGCCACTGAGCAAGGTGAAGGCACGCTGCTGCACCGCATCGAGTCGGGATTCGTAAGGCGACCAGCCGATACCACGGTCGCGTGCGTCGTCAGCCGAGGTGATCGCCAGGCGTAGCCAGTCCTGCTCCAGCACGCCGCTGTGCAGCGGCAGCACGCCAAGGCCGATCTGGGTCTTGATCGGAATCGAATTGCACTGCACTGGCGCATCGAACGCCGCGATGATCCGGTCATAGAGTTGGGTCAGTTCACCGGAAGGCCCGTCCGGGATCAGAAAGGCAAAACGACTCGGGCTGATGCAATACAGCCCGCAGGGTTCGGGAAGCTGCGCTTGCAACGTTTGCTTCATGCGCAGCATCAGCGCTTGGGCAAAGCTGTGACCCAGCACCTTGATGATGTCATTCAGCAGCATCGGCCCGATCACATCGGCCACAACCAATACATTGCTCTGGGAGGTTGAGGCTGCCCGCGCCACGTCATCCTCGAGCCGCGAGCGGTTGAGCAATCCGGTGGATGCGTCGATGAAGTTGGTGCGACGCAGGGTCAGGATGCGCGCCATCGTCAGCTTGGCGAAATGCTCGAGCATCGACAGTTCCTGCGGGGTCATCGCCCGCCGCGGCTGGGTGTCGATGATGCACAGGCTGCCCAGGCCCAGCCCTTCCGGCGTGACCAGGGGCATGCCCGCATAGAAACGAATGCCCGGCTCACCGGTCACCAGCGGGTTGTCCTGGAAACGTGCGTCCCGGGTGGCATCGAGCACCTGGAACGGCTCGTTGGCGAGAATGGCATAGGCGCAGAAGGAGTCCTGACGCGGCGTTTCCTGCGCCAGCAGCCCGACCCGCGCGGTGAACCACTGGCGCTGTTCGTCGACGATCGAGATCAATGCGATCGGCGCCTGAAAATACTCCGCCACCATGCTCACGATGTGCTCGAACACCTCGTCGGGCGTTGTGTCCAGCCGGCACAACTGCGTCACCTGCAACTGACGCTGCGCTTCATTTATCGGGATTGGAGCACCAGCCATACGATCACTGCCTGGAAATTCAAATGGGCCCGAACCGTCAGCGCGACGTCCGGAATGGGTTGTGCGGACATCAGGATCAAGCCCAAGGAATCAGCACAACAGAACCTCTTGCCAACATATCGACCGGTGCGTTTGTTCCTTGACGAGGTGCCGACAAGAGGTGAAGTGGTGTCGGCGTGGGCGTCCTCGTCTCGGATCCACGCTCGCGTATGTGTAGGATTCTCTCTTCGGTGTCGCTCTGGAACGCCTTGGCCACATCGTTTTCCAAACCTTACCCCTTACAGTTGAATTCGGACCCGGTGGGGTTCGACAGCTGACAACCAGCAGCAGGAGCCGCCTACACGCCCGGTGGCGGCTCCAGAGGACGATGCCCGGACATGCCTGACGCGATAGATGAGGTGCCTGCTTTTCTCTCCGGTGGCGGTGAGATGGGCGCGTTGATGCGCAGCCATGACTGGGCGGCCACGCCGTTCGGCCCGATCGAGGATTGGCCGCAATCCTTGCGCTCCATGGTCGGCGCCTGTCTGAATTCCCCGCTGCTGGGGACCGTGCTCTGGGGGCCAGAGCTGCGAATGCTCTACAACGACGCGTACATCCCATCCATGGCCGATCGGCATCCGGCCGCGTTGGGACAACCGGTGTCGGTGGTATGGGGTGAAGTCTGGGACATGGTGGCAGCCTCGTTTGAACATGCGATGCGCACCGGAGAAGGCTTCGCCCAGGACAGGGTCGAGCTGCCAATGGTGCGCAACGGCCAGCCAGAGATTACCTATTGGAACATCAGCGCGACACCGGTCTTCGGTGAAGATGGCAGCATCGTCGGCCTGCTGAATCAGGGCATCGAGATCACCGGTCAGGTGGTTGCCGAACAGCAGCGCCTGGTCGCCAGGCAGCAGTTGCGTGACATGAACGAGCAGTTGGCTCTCGAGATTGCCATCCGCACCGAAGAGCGCAACCTGATGTGGGACACCTCGCCCGACTTGATGCTGGTGATCAACTTTGACGGGATCTTTCAGCGCGTGAACCCGGCGTGGACGGCCCTGCTCGGCTACCAGCCCGAAGAGCTGATCGGGCATCACGTCAATGAATTCATCACCGACGAAGATCACTTGAGTACGGTTGATGCGTACCTGACCACGGCCGGTGGCAAACAGGTGCGGATGGTCAATCGCTACCGCCACAAGAACGGGGCTGAACACTGGATTTCGTGGGTTGCCGCACCGGCCGGTGACAAGACCTACGCCACCGGCCGTGACATCACCGAGGAAAAGGCGCGACGGGCGCAGCTCGAATCGACCCATGAACAGCTGCGTCAGGCACAGAAGATGGAAGCCGTAGGCCAGCTCACCGGCGGGTTGGCACATGACTTCAACAACCTGCTCGCGGGCATCTCGGTCAGCCTGGAAATGATCGAGACCCGCGTCAGGCAGGATCGCCTCGGCGACGTCGCCAAGTACCTGCTGGTCGCGCAGAGCGCCACCAAGCGGGCCGCGGCGCTGACGCATCGTCTGCTGGCCTTTTCCCGTCGGCAGACCCTGGCGCCAAAGGCCATCGATGCCGGCAAGCTGGTCAGCGGCATGCTCGACATGGTCCAGCGCACCGTCGGGCCGAACGTGGTGGTGGAGAGCTTCTGCACTGCGGGTCTTTGGACAGCGCTGGTCGATCCTTCACAACTGGAAAACGCACTGCTCAACTTGTGCCTCAATGCCCGCGATGCCATGCCTGAGGGCGGTCGCATCACCGTTGAAACCGGCAACCGGGTCTTCGATACCGCGAGCGCCCGCCAGCACGACATTCCAAAAGGCGAGTACCTGGCGATCCGGGTCACCGATAGCGGCACCGGCATGTCGCCCGAGGTGCTGGCCAAGGCGTTCGATCCGTTCTTCACCACCAAGCCGATGGGCGAAGGCACCGGCCTCGGCCTCTCGATGATCTACGGGTTCGCCCAGCAATCGGGTGGTCAGGTACGTATCTACTCACAGCTGGGTGCCGGCACCACAGTCAGCCTTTATCTGCCGCGCTACCTCGGCACGGCCGAAGGCGAGAGCGACTCACCCGGCTTGCCGCCCATGCTGCCCGCGCAGCGAGGCGAAACGGTGATGGTGGTCGATGATGAGCCGACGGTGCGCTTATTGGTCACCGATCTGCTGGGGGACCTCGGTTATCGCGCCATTGAGGTGGCAGACGGGATCGCCGGGCTCGAAGTGCTGCAGTCGGGTGTACACATCGATTTGCTGGTCACCGATGTCGGCCTGCCCGGCGGCATGAACGGGCTGCAGCTTGCCAACGCCGGTCGCCTCAGTCGACCCGATCTGCGCGTGCTGTTCATCACCGGGTATGCCGAGAGCGCCCTGTTCCACAACGGTCGGCTTGAGCCGGGGATGGCAGTGCTGACCAAACCGTTCTCGGTCAACGATCTGGCCGAGCGGATGCACGAACTCATCGGACAGTCGGCCGCGCTGCGTGGTTGAATTCCGACCCTTTCGCTAGGGCTTTCGTCGGCTAATCTGCTTTGCACTGGAACCATCTACCTGCTCCTTGCCTCTGCTGAATACCGGTGTGAAAGCACCTAACCGAGCCGAGACGCTTTGCAAAGGCGCTTCGGCCAGCACAGCGAGGGTAAGTAGATGGCTGACGAACAGCGTATCCGCGAACGCGCCCACGAAATATGGGAAGCCAAGGGCCGTCCCGAAGGTCAGGAGCAGGAGCACTGGGCGCAGGCCCGTGACGAGCTGGAGCCCTTCTACAAGGAAGGCGATGCCACCGCAGGCAGCATCGAGAGCAGCGTCGCGATTCCAATGCCCAAGCGTGAAGACGGGTAATGATTTGCCTCTGGCTCAGGTCCGATGCCACCCCGATCAGCACCGAACACGGCGTGGCATACGCCCATGCGGTGGGGTCGGCCCTGGTCCGTCATGGCGACCGATGGAAACTCGGTCGCTTCTTCGCCGTGTCGGTTGCCTTGCCGCTCAGCGCTAAGACTATCCATAAGGCTCGACCGTCCCGATGAAACAGCCACTCGACTTTCAGGCAATCTTCGAAGCCCTTCCCAATATCAACCTGATCCTCTCCGCAGACCCGGAGTTCATCATGTTGTCAGCCAGTGACGCACGGCTGCAGGCGACCAATATCAGCCGCGAGGATTGCATTGGTCGCTCGATTTTCGAGGTCTTCGGCAACAACCCGGACGAAATGGCTGCCTCGGGGCCCGGAGTATTGCGCGCATCGCTCGAGCGGGTGCTGGAGACCCGCGCGCCGGATCGCATGGCAACCACCAAATACGACATTCCGCGGCGTGAGTTCGATGGCGGTGGCTTCGAAGTGCGTTACTGGAGTCCGATCAACGTGCCGGTGCTGGACGAGCAGGGTGAAGTCACCTGCATCATTCACCAGACGCAGGATGTCACCGAGCAGGTGCTACGGCAGGACGCAGCCACTCTGAGCCATCCAGAAGAGCGATTCCGCGCTGCCCTGCTGGCCTCAGGTACAGGCACCTTCAACTGGTATCCGGGCGACGGCAGCTTGTACCTCGATAGTGCGCTGGAGCAGATCTTTCGGTTGCCGCTGGGGCTGAAGCTTGACACCTTTGAACGCTTTATCGAGCAGGTGCACCCAGACGATCGCTCGCAGGTGCGCTTGGTCTTCAATCAAAGTCAGGCTCAGGACGTTGCCGTGGAGTTCCGTCTCGCTCGTCCCGGCCCGGAACAATGGCTGGCCTGCAAGGCCAAGGCCTTTCGCGATGCCAGCGGCGAGCTCGCCTACATGGCCGGTGCCTGTACCGACATTAGCGCCCGCCGGCACGCTGAAGACGCCCTGCGCATCAGCGAGAACCGGCTTCGGCAGCTCAACGAAGATCTCGAAGCTCGGGTGGCAGCCGAAGTCGCCGAGCGCAGCCACACCGAGGATGCGTTACGCCAGGCACAGAAGATGGATGCTGTCGGACAGCTCACCGGCGGCATCGCTCACGACTTCAACAACCTGCTGACCGGCATCATCGGTAGCCTCGACCTTATGCAGCGGCGCCACGCCCGCGGCGATCAGGACCTCTACCGCTACATCAGCGCCGCGGTTAACTCCGCCCACCGCGCCGCGGCACTGACGCAGCGGCTGCTAGCCTTCTCTCGTCAGCAGGCGCTCGACCTCAAACCGGTCGATGTCAACCAGATGGTCGCCTCGCTGGAAGACCTCCTCCGTCGCACCACCGGCGAAAACATCGCGGTGGTCACCGAACTCAGCGCCGGGCTACCGCCTACTTGCATGGACGTAAATCAGCTAGAAAGCGCTGTCATCAACCTGGTGATCAACGCACGCGATGCCATGCCCCACGGTGGCCGGGTCACGCTGTCGACCCGTAGTTTTCAGATGGGCAGCACGCCGGACCCTGCCCGGCGCGGCCTCACCGAGGGCGAATACGTGCTGCTGTCGGTGGCCGACACCGGAACCGGCATGGCGCCTGAAGTGATCGAGCGCGCCTTCGAGCCCTTCTTCACCACCAAGCCGATTGGCCAGGGCACCGGCCTCGGGCTCTCCATGGTGTACGGCTACATCAAGCAGGCCAAAGGTTACATACAGCTGGAGTCCAAGCCCTTCGATGGCACCAGCGTGTACCTCTACTTGCCGGTCCACCACGGTGCCATGAGTCCGGTAAAAGTGGAGCCAGAACGTACGCCACAGGGCACTGGCGAAACCATCCTTGTGGTCGAGGACGAGCCCGTGGTCCGCTCGCTGGTGGTCGAAGTGCTCAATGACCTTGGCTACGAAACGCTGGAGGCCGGCGAAGCCTCCGAAGCGCTGGAGATCACCGAAAGCCAGCAGCGGATCGACCTGATGGTCTCTGACGTTGGCCTGCCCGGTATGAACGGCCGGCAGCTAGCCGAAATCGTCCGCCAGCAACGTCCCGGGCTGAAAGTGCTCTTCGCCACCGGCTATGCCGAAAGCTTCGCCGCCAATGACCTGCTTGGCCCGGACATGGCGGTGATGACCAAGCCGTTCGCCATCGACGCCTTTGCCCTGAAGGTCGGGGAAATGCTGAGTCCGCGCGGCCGTTGAGCCGCGCCCCGCTGCAGCGCGGTTCGGGCACCCAGGTTGCTGACTCGCGCCAGCCGCGCCTAACCGTTGCGCCACGTTTCAGTGAAGCGTAACGCTTGCGCTGAACAATCAAGGTTGGCGCCGCGCCACGCGGGCACTACCGTGTACCGACCAGACCATTCAATCAACGCGGCCACATACAGCCCCACTGAACCGCTAGCGAGCGAACGTCAGGCTGCTGTGAATGCAGCACGGCTGAGCGCAGCAGGTTCACAGGGTCGGGCCCCTCGAAAGGAGAAACAGCTGATGAGTGCAGAAACCATGCGACATATCGATCACCGTCCCGGCGGCGGCGCCGAGTGCCTGCGGATGGCCGAAGGGCCCGTGCCGGAACCCGGCCCGCAGGATGTGCTGGTGCGTGTGGCCTACGCCGGCATCAACCGCCCGGACGTGTTCCAGCGCTCCGGCAGCTACCCGCCTCCGCCTGACGCCTCGCCCCTGCTCGGCCTGGAAATTTCCGGTGAAATCGTTGCCCTCGGCGCCGAAGTCAGCGGCTGGAAAGTCGGCGATCAGGTCTGCGCCCTCACCCCTGGCGGTGGCTACGCCGAATACTGCGTAGCCCCGGCTGAACACTGCCTGCCGGTGCCCGCCGGGCTGTCACTGCTGGAAGCGGCCGCCCTGCCGGAAACCTACTTCACCGTGTGGAGCAACGTGTTCGAGCGCGGCCGCCTGCAGCCCGGTGAAGCCTTTCTGGTGCACGGCGGCTCCAGCGGCATCGGCCTGACCGCCATCCAGTTGGCCAAGCAGTTCGGCGCCACCGTCTTCACCACCGTTGGCAGCAGCGAAAAGGCCGACGCCTGCCGGCGCGCTGGCGCGGACCGGGTAATCAACTACCACGAAGAAGACTTCGTCGACGTGCTCAAGCAAGCCACCGACGGCAACGGAGTCGACGTCATCCTCGACATGGTCGGCGGCGACTACATCCCCCGCAACGTTAAATCCCTCGCCGTGGAAGGCCGACTGGTACAGATCGCCTTCCTCAAAGGCAGCCGCGTTGAACTCGACACCATGCCGATCATGCGCAAGCGCCTCACCTTCACCGGCTCCACCCTGCGCCCCCGCAGGCGCGAGGAAAAAGCTGACATCGCCAAGGCGCTGCAGGACAAGGTCTGGCCCCTGCTCGACCAGGGCCTCTGCCACCCCGTGATCCACGCCACCTTCCCCCTCGCAGAAGCCGCCGAAGCGCACCGGCTGATGGAAAGCAGCAAGCACATCGGGAAGATTATGTTGGAGGTTGGGCAGTAGCCCGATTGGCGCTCGTCCTGATCGGGGTCGAGCGCCAGTTTGCGGCTAGCATCACTTTCTGGTACTTGAGCCCCTCTAAGCGCTAACGACAGTTCCTATGACACGTTGAGCCCGGTGCCGGGAATCGACTATTGAAAATGTCTAGGTTTGAGCGTAACGACTTCTTCGAGATTCATGATATTTAGCGAAGTAATTACCTACAGCACACACCGATTCATGAAGTTCGATCGCTGTGTTGGATGGTAGCTCGCTTCGCTCAAAGAAAGTTCCATCACTAAAAACAACTTGATAGTTGAATAGGCGGGTCGTCCCCATAACCTCGATTTTATGCTCGGTCTTTAGAAATACTAAAGCTTCTTCGGGGCTTGTAAAGATCGCTGGCTCGCCAATCAGAAAGCTCGTAATGCGGAACTCGATAGGCAGAGCGGCTATGCCCGCAATAACGCGCTGGACGTAAGAGTCAAAAACTGGTGTTCCAATTGAATCCAATAGTTTGTTTTTTATAGTCTCTTTTAAACTTATATTCAAAAGTGACTCAGCGTTATTAGCAATAGCTGCCTTGGTTGTTTCGTCGGCGTTATCTGGATAGTCTACAGGCACCCCGGACGTTTCCCAGGCGTCACATATCTTGCGTTTAGGTATATAAAAAAGATCAATGCCCCTGCTTCTCACTAACTCCTGCGCTGGATGCGTGAAGTCACCTGCAGCGATTATTCCCAATACGCGCGCGGTGGGGTATGTATCACGCATAGGTCCGAGTTTCCCGGAGTCGTCTCTTGCCTTGTCTTTGGAATGCCGGGCGCCTCTGCGCCAAAAAGTTTCGAAAAAGGCGAGTGGGATACCTCTCTCGCTGTCATTACCTCCTAGTTCAAGTACGAAGTCGTAATCAACACGGTTTCCGTCGAGGTCGGACCATAAGATTTTGCCTTTTCGACAGGCCCTTGATTTATACCTGTTGTCTAAGTATAAATTTAACTCCTTTGCCACTGACTCTAACAAGTGATATGAAATTTTCTCTTCGAACCAATCGCCTACTAGCTGGCCGAGCTTGTGGCCGCTTGATGATCTTTTTTTTCCAGTCATAAATAGTCCTTTATATGCTGTGCTAGTGCTTTGGCTAAGAGGGGCGGCACCGCATTTCCGACTTGGTCGTCTTGGGTCACATATTTCGCTTTGCGGGTGAGATTACCGAAAAATCTATAATCGTCATCAAAACTTTGTAATCGAGCAGCCTCTCTAGTAGTAAGGCCTCGGGGCTGCCATGGATGAAGGATATCGGTTCGGAAGTTGCAGGTTACAGTTCTTGAAGGTAGGGCTTCGTTAAGACGGTAAACGTTGTTCTTCTTTGTCCTTAATTCAGGTGGTAAAGACTTTATATTTCCACCTTGAGGCATGGCGGCGTATCTTTCTACGATTTTCTGACTGTGTGATGTGGCTCTATGGTTATATAAAATGCCCGGTTGTCGGGCTCCGTAAATGAGCTTCTGATAGGCAGTAAGAGGTGGGTCGTTCTCGGAAACCTCGTTTCCCTCGCCTTGACCTAGCGTGGCTAGATTTGAAAGTGCATCTTTTACTGTAACGTGACTAATACGTTTAACGTCAAAGAGATCCAGTTCAGAATCGATTTTGTTTGTATGCGTCGGCGTTGGCATCGGTATGCGCTTGCCAGATCTGGAGCCGATCATAATGAACCTAGGCCGAGCCTGTGGAACACCGTAATCTGCTGAGTTTAGAATTTGGTAGGACAGTTCATAACCTTCACGAGAAAATTCATTGCAAATTGCCTCAAGCGCCAGGCCACCTTGCATTGACACAATACCTGAAACGTTTTCGAAGACAAAAATTTCAGGCTGAAGAACATTTATAAACCTAACGTATTCTTTAAATAGTTGGTTCTTTGGGTCGTCCGGCAGCCGAAGACCGGCAAGGCTAAAGCCTTGGCAGGGAGGGCCCCCAATAACTACATGAATATCCTTTTGTCTAGCCAGCTCTATAATTTCGCTTTGGCTAATAGAGGCTATGTCGCGACAGTATGCTGTAGCTTCTGGATGATTATAGTTAAATGTATCGACAGCTTGCTTGTCAAAGTCGATAGCAAAGATCGTTTTGTAATCTCCGGCTTTATTAAATCCTTCTGTAAAACCGCCAGCGCCACAGAAAAGATCTACCGTATTAATCGAAGACATTCAATCCTCTGCTTTTTCTGGTGCTTAGTGCTGTCTTACCAAACACACGCATCCGTTCTCTGTTCGATTTAGCGAAAAAAATATCTAAATTAATCGAATTTTTTCGCATCGAGCCCCTCGGCTTCGGAGCTCCCTTGGAATATGCGAAGCAGGACTTAGGCGGGACTTGCGAGTCTTAGTGAACGTGGCTGCGGCACAAGTCCACCTTGTGCTTATTGCATCTGTGAGGGCTGAACCTAACTGAGCGAATTAGCTAGAGCTCGAAACTGCACAAAACTGTGTGACTGTATGGCGCATCCGGCGGGATTCGAACCCACGACCCCTGCCTTCGGAGGGCAGTACTCTATCCAGCTGAGCTACGGATGCATTGCGGAGAGCGATCATACGCAAGTCGCAAACCATCGTCCACCGACGGTCGCCACTGAAGTCTCTAGCTAGGTAGCCTGGACGAAACGCGTGGAAAAGGCTCCGCCGTTTTCCACCCTACGTGATGCCGAGGCGTGGCGGAGCAGGCGAGGGTGGTGACGTAGGGTGGACAACGCTTCGCTTGTCCACGCGCTACTGTCTGATGGCAACACCTAAAAAAGGCCAGATTTATACTTCGCCGTTATTTGCCGGGTCGCCTATGTCCTACCTTTCCGCGCCCGCTCGCTTACTCACAAGGTGACCTGACATGAACCACGCCTTTTCCGTCCTCCCCCAAAGCTTCGTGATCGCCCAGTTAAAGCGGGATGCTGACCTGCCGAACGCGGTTTTGGCGTCACCAGGCTTTATGTCGATCACCCGGACGGATGATGAGCTGTCGATTGTCTGCGCTGAGGGTGCCGCAACCGGGTCAACCCGAGTAGACAGCGATTGGCGCGCGATCAAGGTGCAGGGGCCGTTCGCCTTTGATCAGACGGGTGTCCTGGCCTCCTTGCTTGATCCGCTCGCGGCTGCCGCTATCGGCATTTTCGCGGTGAGCACCTTCGATACCGACTACATCTTGGTCAAGTCGATGAATCTCGAAAATGCCGTGGAGGTTTTGAAAGACGCGGGTCACCGCCTCCTGGACTGATAACACTGAGTTGGGAAAAGCGAACGGCTATCTACCTTTCAGGTAGCTCGCTTCATAACACCCTGTCACTTTCTTCGACGTTGCCTCCCAATTCCCCAAGGTGCGAAGCCATGCAGCTAACGACACTGCTCGTCCCAACCTACACGCAAATGCTCAAAACCCTCGCAGGCTGGCTAAAGAAGGCCCAGGCCCAGCTACCGGAAACAGAGGCACAAGCACTGTTATCCGCACGTTTGGCGCCCGACATGTATCCGCTGTCGACTCAGGTTCGCTTTGCCTGTGTGCAGGCGCGAGAAGCCATGTGCCGGCTGAGGGGAGAGGCGTTTCCGCCTGCTATCAACGAACTACTGAACGAGGGGCGTCAGGCTGTCAAAAGCCCCGGATCGCTCGCTGAAGCTTATGCCCGGATCAATGAGACGGTGGCGGTGCTCGACGGCCTTGCAGCCGATGCGCTCGATGTGGATGGGGATAAGCCCATCGCCCATGAACTTCCGAACGGGATGGTCCTGGATTTCACCGCAGACCAATACGCCCGTGACTGGACGCTGGGTCAGTTCTATTTTCACGTCATGACCGCGTATTCGATCTTGCGTAAAGAAGGCATCAATCTCGGCAAGGCGGATTACGTGGCGCACATGCTGCCCTATGTGCGTCCGGAAACGATTCCGAAGGGCTAGTGAGTCCTGCTGTGAGTTCCGCATCACGCACGTGAACTGACAACCAGGAGGAATGAAGCAGATTGATGTATGTCGTTCCTCCTGCCGCTTTAGAAATCTGTCAGCCCGCTCCACCAACCATTGCCCGCCACCCTTAGCGACTTTCGCGCCCGTATCATTCTTTTTGCGCCAGGATCGCTCGCTCTTCCTCCTCATTTCTACTGACGAATGGTCGCTTTTTTTGTGAACCAGTTCCGCTTTGCTCATAAAGCGATCAAGGGTTTTTACCGATAGATGTCAGGTCTCAACCACGTCTAATTTCTCCAGTAATTACGGCATTCTCGAGACGACCAGCGCTCGAGGCGCTCGGGTTCGAGAAGACTTTTCATAGTACGTGCGGGCTTAACGGTAAAAATTGATGAAAAAGAATCTCCTGGCATCAGCTGTCTGCTTGGCTTTGGCGGCCTCTCCGATTTCACATGCGGTGGCCATCGGTCAGGCTGCGGGTGCCGCTGCCTCTACGAGCCCCTCCCTCACTCCAGAAGTAGCGTCTTTGGCGCGGAACCTGGCTGTTGCTGCTGAGCGATCCCCCCAGGCCCTGAGCGAGGTATTGGCCAAGGTCGTTACACCTGAGCAGGCTGTGACCCTTCAGTCTGCATCTGAGTACTTGGCCGAACAGAACCTCATCACTGCTGCCAGCGCAGAGCAGATTCAGGCTCGGCTCGCCGACCTCGGCATGCAAACCGCCACCGCTGGGGCCACGTCTACAGCTAGCATTTTCAGCAATACGCTGGTCCAGGTTGGGCTGGTTGCCGTTGGGGTGGGCGGCATTGCAGCCGCTGCGGGTGGCGGTGGTGGTGGCGGTGGTGGCGGAAGCAGCCCCGCGCCAGTCGCTCCTCCTCCCGTCACTGAGCCGACTCCACCTGTGGTCGTTGAGCCACCCGCTACAGAGCCACCTCCGCCCGTCGTTGCGCCTCCTATAGCCGAGCCGGTCACTCCGATCGTCAAGCCACCTGTAACAAGCCCGGCCCCATCACCCGTTTCGACTCCTACTGCAGGAGAATACGCATTCACGGGGGGCATGCAGATCACCGGTATCCAGACAGCCCATTCGCGGAGCTATACCGGTGCTAGTGCCCAGGTTGCAGTCTTGGACACCGGGTTCTATAGCGATCATCCCGAACTGAGCGGCCAGTTCTCCGGCTTTTATAACGCCTTCACCGGCAGCGAGCTGGCCGCTGATGCGGGTGACTTGGACGGGCATGGTACCCACGTAGCGGGCATTATTGCGGCTAAAGCCAACGATTACATGGGCGTCGGCTATGCCCCGGATACCAAACTGCTGGGAGCACGCATTGGCGACGCCAACGGTGATCTGAGTGTCAGTACCCAACAGCTCGCAGATGCTTTTCGCTGGGCGCGAGGGAAAGGCGCAGACTTCGTCAATAACAGTTATGGGCCTAGTGCTTACGCATCAACCTTCACCGCAGCAGAGGTTGAAGCGGGTATAAGGCCCTTGATCGATGAGTTTCGTCTTGGTGCTCAGAACGATGTGATCTACGTCTGGGCGAATGGCAACGCAGGCTCTGACAAACAGCCGAGCTTGTATGCGGCACTTCCCCAACTTTTTCCTGAGCTAAAAGCTAACTGGGTTGCGGTAGCAAACGTCGACTCCAGCACCGGCCAATTGCACGCGACGTCGCAGCGATGTGGTGACGCAAAGGAATGGTGTATTTCGGCGCCGGGCACCAACATCGCAGCACCATCAAATGTAGGCGATGACTACTACGCCGTATTGACCGGGACCTCCATGGCTGCTCCGGCCGTGACCGGTACACTCGCTGTGCTGAAAGACGCATTCCCGATGCTCACCAATGAGCAGATCGTGACTCGCCTGTTTGTCACTGCAAACAAAACCGGCGTGTATGCAGACGCAGATCTGTATGGTCAAGGCTTGATGGACGCGGACAAGGCTTCCATGCCGTTGGGAACGACATCCCTGGTGAGTGCTTCGGGAGAAGCCGCACTGCTGTCGACCACAACGTTGCAAATGGGCGGTGCATTCGGCGACAGCAACCCGCTCGCAGGCGTGCAGGTCATGGCGCTTGATGTTCAGGGCGCAGGGTTCATTACCGACCTGGGCAGCGTGGTTCAGACCCAGAACTACCGATATGATCTCGTCGGCGCAACTGACCGGATGGCCAGGCAGGTGCCTCGTCAGGTCAGCGCTGGACGCGGCATGACGCTGACATTCAGTAATAGCGGAGTCGACGGCGGCGCCATGGACAACATGGTGATGGGCTTTGCAGACGAGGATGGTCTGACAACGCGCTTCGGTATGGTTTCCGATGTGGACGTGCTGTCAGGCGGCCTGAACTTCTCCGGGCTGTCGCAGCAAAAAGTTAGCTTCGCTGCGCCTTACTGGATGAGTGAACGCGACGAGAGCGCGGTCGGCTTGCAACAGGGCTTCGGCCTGGCAGGTGGCAACCTGTTCTTCACCGCGATGAGCTCAGCTGAGCGCGCCGGTGCGGCGATGTCCTATAGCTACAATCTGGCTGACGCCTACGCCCCGGTGCTGGAGGTTGGCCTAATCAATGGCAAGGACAGCCTGTTCGGTACCGAGACCAACGGCGCGCTTGGCTTTAGCGACAAAGCCGAAACCCGCTTCGTCGGTGTGCGTGGCGAGTACAAGCGCAACGCCATGACGCTTTTCCACAGCGCCTACATGGGCCAGAGCGACGTATCTGCTCGTGGCCTGATCAGCGGCGTCGACACCGTTGTTACCAGTAGCTGGATGGTGGGCGGGAAGTTCGATCACGGCATTCGCCAATTCGGTCTAATCGTTGCGCAGCCGCTCAAGGTTGAATCCGCTAACACGAGCCTCAGCTTCATCGATGGCTACCAGAACGGCGCCTACACGACGAGCTCCGTCAATGTGGATCTTGCGCCGGCTGGCCGTCAGATCAACTCCGAGCTTTACTTCGCCACATCAAGCCGCGCCTTCAGCGACATCAAACTGTCTCTCATGCGCATGGACCAGCCTGGGCACAATGCGTCCGCCAAGGCCGACCATGTTGCCATGTTCTCCGTAGGATCAAGCTTCTGATCGAAAGGCAAAGAAAACCCCGCTTCGGCGGGGTTTTTTCTTTGCGCGGTAAAGATCCGTTTGTATGCCGTCTTTGCTTTCAGCGTCTTTCTACTTCCAGGGTCTGCGTTCGCAACTCGATCATGACACCTAGACCCAGCATCGATCCGTTCAGCATGCGCGTTCCAGCATGGCACCTGCCGTATCATGCCGGCCCGTTTCCCCGTCTGATCAATCCCCATGACCACCCTCGAAATCATCGCCTCCGCCCTCGGCGTCCTTTCCGTTTGGCTTACGGTGAGGCAGAACCCGCTGTGCTGGCCCATCGGATTGGTGATGGTGTCGCTGTATGCCTGGTTCTTTTTCGAGGTGCGGTTGTATTCGCAGGTGCTGCTCAATGGGGTGTTCGCCGCCATGCAGGTGTATGGCTGGTGGCAGTGGACGCGCGGCAGTAACGGTGAGGGCGGGCGGCCGGTGGTGGGTGCGACGGCGAGGGAGGTCGGCGCTGGGCTCGCTGTGGCGGCGCTGTGGAGTGTCGGGCTGGGTCTGCTGATGGCGACGGTTACCGAAGCGGCGTACCCCTGGCCGGATGCGACGCTCACGGCCTTCAGCCTACTGGCGCAGCTGTGGATGGCGCTTAAGCGCTGGCAGTGCTGGGTGCTGTGGATCGTGGTGGACACGCTCTACGTGGCCTTCTTTGCCTTTCAGGAATACTGGCTCACCGCCGGGCTGTACGGGTTGTTCACCTTGCTGGCAGTGATGGGCCTGCGCGAGTGGCGGCGGGCGAGGGCGGTTGCGCAGACCGCTGAACCCCCTATACCGTCACGTGCGCTTTGACCTTCTCGTCGCGATTCAGCGGCCGACCCCGTATGAGCGACGTGGCGTAGGGCGCGTTGGACTGACCGAAACCGTCCCTGCGAGGCGGGGGCTTTTTCCCGAAAGGACCACAGCATGCTTTTGAGCAAACGCGACCAGACCCGCATCGAGCGCCAGCTGTCCCGCTGCCTTACCGAGGCGTGCGAAACGGGCAAGGCGCAGATCGTCGGCTTTAGCTGGCTCACCCATGAGGTCGACTACGCCCGCTTCCCCGAAAGTCTGCAGGTCACCTGGATCTTTACCACCGAGGCGCAAAAGACCGATGCGCTCGCCCAAGGGCAGGATGTCCTCATGCAAACCCTCACCCGAGCGGCGCTCGATGAAGCGGGCATCGACATGGCAAAACTGATCGCACCGGTGCGCTTCGACAGCGAAGAAGCCTGCACGCGGCACGATGGTGGCGACTGGCAGCACCGCTTGGCTCGCAGTGCTAAGACCCGGCACTGACCATGGCCAAGGACATCGAAAACCCCTGCATTTCCGTCTGCCAGTTGAGTGGCGAGCTGTGTGTCAGCTGTGGGCGAACCAAGGAAGACATTCGCAAATAGCAGCGGATGAAGCGTCCGGAAAAGATGGCTGCAGCCCAGCGCGCAGCCTTGCAGCTGAAACGCCTGCAGTCTGGCAAAGGCCTTTAACGGTCGGCTGGGTACTCGCCGTGCAGCATTCTTTCTGATACGGCTGAGCAGTGGCCCGCATCGGTTGGGCTGCGATCATGACCAGGTATTCAGCTGGTGCTTTACGGACGGCTCGAGTGCGTGGCCGTTCAGGGGAATGGCCATCGCCAGGCCTGCCGTCGCCGCGAAAGCCGCTAGCGCAGCAAGTGGTCCCGCGCCCGCCAACGTTGCGCCGAACAGCGGCGTCCCCACGCTTTGACCGAGCGCAAGGACAAGAAAGGGAATGCCAAGACCCAGGTCAGGCCGGTCAGGCAGCAGGTCGATGCCCTGGATCAGGTAGGTGCCGCTCGAAACGATATAGGCCGCGCCGAACAGGCCCATGGCGATAAACCCATAAGCGGTCGAGAAGGACGTCGCCGCCAAGCCAATGGTTCCGACGGCCATTCCCGTCAGGGCCAGGCGCTGAACCCGCTTGGTGCCGAGCCGGTTGGTCAGAAGGCCGGTCAGTGAGCCGCTGATGCCAGCGGCGCCCAGTGCAATCCAGGCCCATGCGATATGGGCATCGGTGAAGCGGAACTCACCGCGCAGGATGTCCGCCCCGAACGTCCAGATTGCCGTGCTCGAAAGGCCCATCAGAAATGCACTCACGCAGAGCGCAAACAGGCCCGGCCGCTTCAGGGTCACGAAGGAAAATCCTTCGCCTCCATCATCCTTGCCAGCCGGCATTGCGAACCACAGCCATGCCGACACACCCGCGCCGATCAACGCGAACAGTGTGTAAAGCTCGCGCCAGGCACCGGCGGCCAGCAGCGCTGCCATACCGGAAAACACGATCCCGGCGGCTGTGCCTGCGTTGATCGTCCCGTTCGCCTTGGGGCGGTCATCCTGGCTGAACTGCCTGGCAACTGCGGAGGCGAGTGGTGGCGATGTCAGCCCGGTGCTCAATCCGGCCAGCGCGATGCCAATGCCCAGCGTCCACCCCGAGCTGGAGAAGGCGACCAATGCCATGCCGCAGGTGGCGGCAAGGCCTGCCAGCACGGCGATGGTTCTGGGGCTGAGCGTGCCGTTTGCCAGGAATGTAAAAACGATGCCCAGGCAGTACGCCATAAAAGCGCTGCCGCCGATCCAACCGGCGGCGGTTACATCAAGGGAGAGGTCCGCGCGAATTTGCGGCAGCAGCAAGCCATAGGCGAAGCGTGCCAGGCCGTAGGAAAGGGCCGTCAGCGCGAACGCAGCGGCAACAAGATTGATTCCGCGCCTCATCAAAGGCGCTCTCGGGCATGCGCGAGAAGCGCCAGCGCGGCGTCTCGGGCATCGTCGATGACCGAAGCGTTTGCCACGCTGGCCGCCGCAGTGGCGCCTTCGAAGAGCAACCAAACCTGGGTAGCGAGCTGCACATCGTCCTGACCAAGGGCAACCCGGACGCGGCGGGCGATCTCGGCGCGAAATTCGTCCTTTTGCTGGTGCACGAGCGAGACGATCGCCTCGCATGCGGACGCATATTCGCTGCGTGCCCTGAGCAGCATGCACCCGCGTGAACCGTGCGTCTGCATCCAGGCCCCAAGCGTATCGAACATCAGGCCGACCGGATCAGCGCTCTCGTCGTCACCTTCGAGCAGATCCATGAATGCACGGTGCCGCGACTCGAGCACGGCGATGACCAGCCCGTCACGGGAGCCGAAGTGTTTGTAGAGCGTGCGGGTCGAAACGCCGGAAGGCGCGATCAGGCGATCGATACCGATGCCCCGAAAACCTTCTGCGTCGAAGATGCGGACGGCGCCCGCAATCATTTCAGTTCGTTTGTTCATGTGCAGGAGTGTAAAAGGATCGTTTTACACGTCAACCCAAGGTGGAACCATTCATCACCTTCCGGCGTTTCAAGGTGTATTGAGCGAGGTGGCTTGGCGTAACGCGTGGAAAGGAGGCCACCGTTCCACCCTGGCCAATGCGCGGCCTCGGCAGAGGGGCGCGGAGTGGTGTAGCGTTGGATAACGCTCCGCTTGTCCACCCGTGCGAATCGACCGGAAGGTTTCTGGTTTGCGAAACGCTCGCGGGCTCGGGGCGTCCAACCGACATCCCTCGCCCGAGCGGTCGTGTTTGAGCGTGACGCCCCGCCCACATCGCAAGAGCAGACCTAGCCCCATGTTGTTCAGCCGTTTCGAAAACCTGATCGATGTCTTCAAGCCCAGCCCGGACGTCGAGCCGCCTGCGGGCATGCTGCGGTTCTATGCGCATTATCTGAAGCAGGTCTGGCCATTGATGACTGCTGTACTGGTGGTCGGCTTCTTTGCGGCGTTGATCGAAGTGGCGCTGTTCAGCTTTCTTGGCCAGTTGATCGACATGGCGCAGACCACGGGCGATGCGCGGAGTTTTTTCGCCGAACACCGCAATGAGCTGCTGTGGATGGCGGTGGTGGCGATGATCATCCGGCCCTTGGTGTTCGGCCTGCACAACCTGCTCACCCACCAGGCGATCAACCCGGGGCTGACCAATCTGATCCGCTGGCAGAACCACCGCTATGTGCTCAAGCAGAGCCTGAACTTCTTCCAGAACGATTTCGCCGGGCGCATCGCCCAACGCATCATGCAGACCGGCCCGTCGCTGCGTGATTCGGCCATGCAGGTGATCGACGCGCTTTGGCACGTGGTGGTCTACGCCGGTAGCGCGCTGTACCTGTTTGCCGCCGCCGACCTGCGGCTGATCGTGCCGTTGGCGCTGTGGATCATCGGGTACAGCGCGGCGCTCTGGTACTTCGTGCCGCGCATCCGGGCGCGCTCGGCGGCTGCTTCGGCGGCGCGCTCGAAGGTGATGGGGCGGGTGGTGGACGGTTACAGCAATGTCGCCACGCTCAAGCTGTTCGCCCATTCCAAGGAAGAGGAAAGCTACGCCCGCGAGGCCATGCAGGAGTTGCTCGGCAAGTTCCGCCTGCAGTCGCGCACCATCACCAGCCTGGATTTTCTGATCACCTGCATGAACGGTCTGCTGATCGTCGGCACCGGCGCGCTGGCGCTGTGGCTGTGGAGCGAGGGGCTGATCAGCACCGGCGCCATCGCCCTGGCGCTGGGGCTGGTGATCCGCATCAACAACATGGCCGAATGGATCATGTGGGTGGTCAACGGCATTTTCGAGAACGTCGGCACCGTGCAGGACGGCATGCAGACCATCGTCCAGCCGCGCCACGTGCTCGACCGTGAGGACGCCAAGCCGCTAGCGGTGGAGCAGGGCGGTGTGCGTTTTGAGGACGTGCATTTCCACTATGGCAAGCAGGGCGGCGTGATCGGCGGGCTTAGCATCGACATTCGCCCAGGCGAGAAAATCGGCTTGGTCGGGCCGTCGGGTGCCGGCAAGTCCACGCTGGTCAATCTGCTGCTGCGCCTCTATGACCTTGAAAGCGGCCGCATCCTGATCGACGGGCAGAACGTCGCCGAGGTCAGCCAGGAAAGCCTGCGCGCGAATATCGGCGTGGTCACCCAGGACACCTCGCTGCTGCACCGCTCCATCCGCGACAACTTGCGTTACGGCAAGCCCGACGCCACCGAAGAAGACCTCTGGGGCGCCGCGCACAAGGCCCGCGCGGACGAGTTCATCAAAACGCTGGACGACAGCCAGGGCGGCCTGGGTTTCGAGGCGATGGTCGGCGAGCGCGGCGTGAAGCTCTCCGGCGGCCAGCGTCAACGCATCGCCATCGCCCGCGTGCTGCTCAAGGATGCGCCGATTCTGGTGCTGGACGAAGCCACCTCGGCGCTGGATTCGGAAGTCGAAGCGGCGATTCAGGAGAGCCTTGATACGCTGATGGAGGGCAAGACGGTGATCGCCATCGCGCACCGGCTCTCGACCATCGCGCGCATGGACCGGCTGGTAGTGATTGATGGTGGCCAGGTGATCGAGACCGGCACCCACGCCGAGCTGATCGCGCGCGGCGGCCTCTACGCGCGGCTGTGGCAGCATCAGACCGGCGGCTTTGTGGGTGTGGATTGAACGGGACGGCAGGGGCAGATGAACGGGAACACCAGACAGGTGAGGGGCGCAGACCAATGAAGGTGCTGGTGCTCACCGGCGCCGAATCGACCGGCAAGAGCTGGCTCGCCGCGCGTCTGCAGCAGCGCTTCGGCGGCCTGGTGGTGGGCGAGTACGTTCGGCATTTCATCGACCGCGAACAGCGCGACACCTGCCTCGCCGACATCCCGGCCATCGCCCGCGGGCAATTGGCCTGGGAAGACGCCGCGCGAGGCCATCGCCCGGCGCTGCTGATCCTCGATACTCACCTGCTGAGCAACATCCTCTGGAGCCGGACGCTGTTCAATGATTGCCCGGCGTGGCTGGAAGATGAACTGCTCGCCCGCCGTTACGACCAGCACCTGCTGCTATCGCCCGAAGGGGCCGTATGGCACGCAGACGGCCAGCGCTGCCAACCGGAGCCTGTCGAGCGTCTGCGCTTCCACGACGCCTGCCGCCAATGGCTCCAGCGGAACGAGCAACCCTTCATGGAGATCGGCGGGGATTGGGCCAGCCGCGAGCAGCAGGTGATCGCGCAGGCTCAGGCGCTGTTGGCGCAATGATCAATACACAAGGAAGCGCGGGTAAATGACCGCTGGTGTGTGGCGTAGGGTGGACTGGTGAGGCGTGATCCACTCCTACGGTTGTAGGGTGGATGTCGCTTTGCACATCCACCGCTGGCGCGGACGGTGAGTTGGAATCCTTAGCTTGGTTTGGTTTATCAGCGGTGAGAGCGTCCTGATTTGTCGCCGCGTTCTCAGCCTTCCGATCCCGCTGCAAGGCGCGCTGGAGACTGCACAGGCTCGCTGATAGAGTGCGGCCGCTTGCCAACCTTCGGCTGACAGGACGTCTGCCCAGCCGCCGCACAGGATGTTTCCATGAAAAAAATCGCACTTGCCGTAGCCATTCCACTGGCCCTCATCGGCGGCGCTACTGTTTACACCAGCACCCAGGTTGAATCGACTGCCCGTGATGCCGTCGAGCAGGCCAATATCCAGTTGCGCGAGATGAGCGTTGGAGCCGGTGCCGACGTCGCCGTCAAAATGCTCAGTTTCGAAGGCGGTCTGCTTTCCAGCCGCGCCCGCTATCAGGTCGACATCGAGGTTCAGGACAGCGACGGCGAGACCGGGCAATACACCGTGCTGTTGGAAGACCGCATCGAGCATGGCCCGTTTCCGGTTTCACGCCTGACCAATGGGCAGCTGATGCCGGTTGCGGCCCAGAGCCATTTCCGTCTTGAGCGATCAGCGCAGACCGAAGCGCTGTTCGAGGCCGCTTCAGGTGAAAACCCGCTGGTCGGTGACGTCGCCTTCGGCTATGACGGCAGCCAGCAAGGCGCGCTGCGCTCGGCCCCCTTCAATCTTGAGAACGAAGACGGCACGGTTCGCGTTGCGGCAGGCACCGTGAACTTCGAAGTGGCCGACGAAAGCACTACCGTGCGCCTGGAAGGCCAGCTGCCGGCAATCGACATGAACCTGCAACGCCGTGATGATGGCAAGCCGGTGCGGGTGAAGCTAAGCGGTATCGGCATGACCGTGGCCAAGCACGACTATGTCAAGGGGTTCGGCCAAGGCCCGTCCGCCATTACGCTCGATCGCATGGAAATCCAGACCGACAACAATCCTGCCGTAATCATCAAGAAAGCCTCCATTGATGAAGTGTCGAGTCGAAGCAGCGGCGGCTTCAACCAGTCGATCGCCTACCGCGTCGGCGAGGTGGGGGCCAATGGTCAGTCCATCCGCAACCTGGCGCTCGCCCTCAGCCTGCGCAATCTGGACGAAAGCAGCCTCAAGGCACTGCTGGAAAGTTACAAGCAGATCCTCGACAGCGGTGCGACCCCGCAGGAGGCACTCGACAGCATCGCCGACGCTCAGCAGCAGGAGCTGCAAGCGCTTGCCCTGCAAGTGCTGGAGCACAAGCCCACCTTGGCGCTCAACGAGTTCGGCTTCGAGACCGCTAACGGTGCGGCTCGCCTGTCTGTTGTGGCCGACCTGCAGGCCCCGAGTGCAGAAGCCTTTACTCCTGATGCGATGATCACCAGCATGCTGGCGTCGCTCAAAGCCGAAGCAGGCATCGATAAAGGCCTGGTGCGCGATGTTGCCAGCCTAATTGCTCAGCGCGAACCGCAGTACAGCGCCGACCCGGCTGCGTTGCAGCAGCAGGCAGACCTGACGACCGAGTTGTTCAGCGGTATGGCACTCGGTGCGGGCTGGTTCCAGCTGCAAGGCGATCGCCTGGCCAGCTCACTGCATTACGCCGACAACAAGGTGACCTTGAATGGCCAAGATATGAGCGTTCAGGAATTCATCGGCTTTGCCTTCGGTTCGGTACTGGGCGCCGGCCTGCTCGGCCAGTAACGGCCCGTACCGTGTGAAAAAGGCGACCTTCGGGTCGCCTTTTTTGATCGGACGAGAACCGGAGCTGCAACGTCGATTGCATGTGCCGGTTGAATCGGCGGCGATGATGGATCGCCCTTGGGTTGAAGAAACCGATGAGGTTCGCAAGAAACAAGGTGCGGTTGGCTCGGGTAGTGCCACGCGCTGCAGGTGAACAGCTGCGGACAAGGCCTGTCGATAGAGCATCAAGGCGCTAGATCCGTCGTGCCAGCCTAACCGCGCTGTGCAGCGCAGCCACGATGCTTTTTGCTATTGTCGCGGCCCACTGATCGGGGGTGGCCGCACAAGGTAGAGGCGCGTGCCAAGGCTTTGCGCGAACGTCAGCAGCCAAGGGAACACCTAAGGAATCAACTTTGCTCAGCAACGCAGTTCGCCGACCGGCTCGCCTCATTCCGCTCGCTTTTCTCGCTGCGACCCTGTTGGGCACGGTGCTCTTGCTGTTGCCGGTATCGACCGCCGGGCCTCAAAGCGCGTCATTGCTGACGGCCCTGTTCACGGCAGTTTCGGCCGTCTGCGTGACAGGTTTGATCGTGCAGGACACGGCGACCTATTGGTCGTTCTTCGGCCAGTGCGTGATCCTGCTGCTGTTTCAGGTGGGTGGCTTCGGCATCATGAGTGGCGCGAGCCTGCTCGGGCTGTTGGTCAAGCGCCGCTTACAGCTCAGCAGCCGCCTGGTCGCGCAGCAGGAGACGCGCTCGTTAGGTCTCGGCGATGTGACCGGCGTGCTGCGGCTGATTCTGCTAGTCACGGTCGGTGTTGAGCTGGTCGTGACCGCCATCCTCACCGTCCACTTGCATTTCACCTATGACGTGCCTTGGCCGAAGGCGTTGTGGGACGGCCTTTTCCATGCTGTATCGGCCTTCAACAACGCCGGTTTCTCGACCTATTCCGACAGCCTGATGCGCTTCGCAACGGACCCGGTGGTGCTGGTGCCGATCATGCTTGCGCTGATCATCGGCGGCCTGGGCTTTCCGGTGCTGTACGAGTTTCGCCGCGACCAGCGCGGCAAGCCATGGACAATCCACACCCGTATCACGCTCTGGGGCTCGGCCGTGCTCCTGTTCGGCGGCACATTGGCGATTCTGTTCTACGAGTGGGGCAACCCCGGCACGCTGGGCGGCATGTCGCTGGGTGACAAGCTGTTGTCAGCCCTGTTCAGCTCGGCGGTGGCGCGCACGGCGGGGTTCAACAGCCTGGACGTCGCCCAGTTCGAAGCGCAGACGCTGGCCGTTCACTACTTTCTGATGTTTGTCGGCGGCGGCAGCGCTAGTACAGCGGGCGGGATCAAGGTGACGACCTTCTTCCTGCTGTTCTTCTTTATCTGGGCCGAGATCCGTGGCAATGAGGACACAGTCGCCTTCCGTCGGCGCATCTCTTACGCCACGCAACGCCAGGCGCTGACGGTGCTGTTTCTCAGCTCGCTCATTGTGGGTATCGGCACCATGTTGCTGCTCAGCATGACGGACTACGAGCTCGGCGTGGTGCTGTTCGAGGCGGTTTCCGCGTTCGCCACGGTCGGTTTGTCGACCGGGATCACCGACGATCTGCCAGCGTCCGGCCAGCTGGTGATCATCGCCCTGATGTTCATCGGGCGGGTCGGCACCATTACGCTGGCGACGGCCCTTGCGCTGCGCAGCGTGACCAAACATTACCGCTATCCGGAGGAACGCCCCATTGTTGGATAACCTGTTCGGCAAGACATTCGAGAACGACAGTGTCGCCGTCATCGGCCTGGGGCGATTCGGCTCGGCGGTTGCCGATTCGCTCACTTCCATGGGCCACGAAGTGCTGGGCATCGACAGCAACAGCGCCAACGTGCAGCAGTGGGTCGACCAGCTGACCCATGTGGCGCAGGCCGACGCGACCGACATCCGCGCGCTGCGCCAGCTCGGGGTGGATCAGTTCCGCCATGTGGTGGTGAGTATCGGCACCGACCTGGAAGCCAGCGTGCTGACCGTCCTCGCGCTGCAGGAACTCGGCGTACCGGACATCTGGGCCAAGGCCTTGAGCAAGCGCCACGGGCTGATCCTCGAGCGCACCGGAGCCCACCACGTCGTCTATCCGGAAACCTCCATGGGCGAGCGCGTGGCGCATCTGGTGACCGGCAAGATGCTCGAGTTCATCGAGTTCGACGACGGGTTTGCCATCGCCTCGACGCACGCGCCACGCAACATTCATGACAAGACCCTGGCGGACGCCGGCGTGCACAAGCGCTACGGCGTCACCATCGTCGGGGTGAAACGGGCGCACGAAGACTTCATCTACGCCAAGCCTGAAACCCTGATCCACCCGGGCGACATCCTTATCGTGGCGGGCGAAACCAAACGGGTAGAGAAGTTTGCAGCGGCGAAGGGCTAGCAACCTCACAGAGCGGGACTAGCTGACCGCTCGGAGATGAACATGAACGGCTGATGCGCTAACCCGGTCGCATCTAAAAGCCACCGGGAGACACACGCATGACCACTCTGAGCAATGTTTTGTGGGGCGCGCTGGCGCTCGGCCTGGTAACAGGAATGCGCAGCACCCTGGCCCCCACCATGACCAGCCGGGCACTGGCCGCGCGGGACGACATCGACGAGGCGGACGAGCCGGCGCGCACCCTGGCCTCGCATCGCATGCAGCAATTTCTTGTACCCATGGCGATGGGCGAACTGCTGGGTGACAAGATGCCCTTTGCGCCGGACAGGACCATCCTCCCATCGATGATGTTTCGAGCCTTGTCGGGTGGGGTGACCGCGGCAGCGTTGGCCAGTGTGCGTCGACAGCCGATAGGACTCCCGATATTGATCGGGGCATCCGCCGCACTGGTCGCTTCCAAGGTGGGGTTGAGCCTGCGTAAGCCCTATCAGCCCAATCCGATGGCCAATGCCGCCCTCGGCCTTGTAGAAGATTGCGTGGCGCTGGCGATCGGCAACGCCGGGTTGCGGCGCGCACTGGACGGGCGCTGAGGGTCTGGACGCGCCTCGCTGAAGCCGGTCAAAAAAGGGCCGCGTCTTGCGGCCCTTGATCGCTCACCGGTCGGTCAACCGTTTTACCGCTTGATCACGCAGATCCGGTCTGTGCAGGTGCCCGCGTGGGTGGCGTCCAGGCTTTCCGTCGCGTCGCGAGTGCCGACCGTCTCGCCGGCCAGGCCGCCGCCAGTCGGGGACGCGGTGCCGACGTTCTCCGGGTAGTCCGTGCCGGCCCGTTTGGCCGCCGTGCCCACATCGTAGCGGCCGGTATCGCCGGAGCCTGCATGGGTATCAGCCGTACGGCCTGTTGCCGCCGTATCGGTTGTTCCCGCACCCGGGGCACCTGTATCGCGATGGGTATCGGCTGAATGGCCTGCATGGCTGGCGGACCCAGCGAAGTGCTTGTCCAGGTGGCTGTCGCCGCCGGTGGCGCCCGCATAGGGGCTGGTTGCGCCGGAATAGCCTGGGGTTGCGCCCGCACCGTTGCCGTTGTCGTCGATATTGAGCGCGCCGTTGTATTCCAGCGCATCGCGTGCACGGACCAGTTGATCATCGTCATGTACGTCGACGGCGATCACCAGTGAGCCTCGGCGTACGGCTTCCGGATAGGCGGTGGCATGGCGACGGTGTTCTTCGTGCGGCTCATGGCCGAACAAGGATTTGAAGAAGTGCGCGACCTTGCCCTCGTGATGCTCGCGGTCGACGGTGCCGCCTTCGGTGGAGTAGGGCGCGTCGTAGGCATGAATGTTCGCGCTGTCAGCACCTACTGAGTGAATCTGTTCCCGGGCGATGCCCCGCGACATCAGGTCGCCCACGGTACGGTTGGCATCGGTCGACGTTGCAAACGCCGCTACTAGTGTGTGTTTCATGGTTCACCTCGCGTTGTGTTGAACAACTGGGTTATCCGAGCACTGCGCTTATCCCGGGACTGATGAGTACAGCTGCCATAGTGATGGCGGCTCATCCGCTCCTCGGAGCAGCGCTCATGAGTATTTGGTCTGGCCTGGGCGGCATAGTTCAGAAAAGTCGAGGGGCAGCGCGGCGCAAAGCCGTAACGGGCGGGAGATCTTCAGGGAGGGGCTTCGCCGTGATGCGCCCGCGGGGCGTCACCTTGTTCAGATGGCCGGGTCTGCAGTGATCGGTCTGCTGGGAGAATGGAGCATCCGTGTTATGGGGGGCGGCGCCAGAACGTTTCGACCTGCACTGATGGTGCGTTGTATGAGGTCATGCGGTGAAGGCCAAGAACACCCTGCCAACAATCAGGTTGCATCCGCCCTGGCCGCATGCGCGCGGTGGGGCTTGCCGCGCGTCGAGGTCCTGGGTCCGGCGCCCGGTGAATCAGTCGAGATCCGCTGCGCTGTGGCGCTCGGCCGCTTGCTCCGACTCCTCGCCCCAGGTGCGGTTGACCTTGCGGCCGCGAATCACGGCGGGTCGCTCGGCCAGTTCGGCGGCCCAGCGCTGCACATGCTTGTAGTCCTGCACCGAGAGAAACTCACCGGCCTGGTACAGCTCACCGCGGGCCAACACGCCGTACCAGGGCCAGATGGCCATGTCGGCAATGGTGTAGGCGTCGCCGGCGATGTAGCGGTTCTCGGCCAGCTGGCGATCCAGCACGTCGAGCTGGCGCTTGACCTCCATCGCGTAGCGGTTGATCGGGTACTCGTACTTCTCCGGCGCGTAGGCATAGAAGTGGCCGAAACCGCCGCCGAGGAAGGGCGCCGAGCCCATCTGCCAGAACAGCCAGTTCATCGTTTCGGTGCGCGCACGGATTTCGGTCGGCAGGAAGGCGCCAAACTTCTCGGCCAGGTACACCAGGATCGAGCCCGACTCGAACACCCGCAATGGCTCGCCGTCGACGCTGTGATCGGCCAGTGCTGGAATCTTGGAGTTCGGATTGATCTCGACGAAGCCGCTGCCGAACTGGTCGCCGTCACCGATCTTGATCAGCCAGGCGTCGTATTCCGCGCCGCCGTGGCCGAGAGCGAGCAGCTCTTCGAGCATGATGCTGACTTTCACGCCGTTGGGCGTGGCCAGGGAATAGAGCTGCAGCGGATGCTTGCCCACCGGCAACGCCTTGTCATCGCGCGCACCGGCGGTCGGGGCGTTGATGCTGGCGAACTTGCCGCCCGAGGGCGCGTCGTGGGTCCAGACTTTCGGCGGTACGTAAGTGCTATCGGGCATGAACAATCTCCTCGCGTGGGTACTGGGGATGTGCAGGGCATCCTACGCGCTCAGACGGCGCGGTCGAAATTGAGCCGGTTGATATTGGTCATCGATGGGGAATGGTTTGTTCGGGATACCTGTCTTGGCTTGGCACTGATGCGGCATCAATCGACAGCCCCTTCGGCTGAGCGATACGCGCGACGTGACTGGCAGACCTGAGCGTGGTGGGTATCGGCCCATTGCACCAACGCCTGCATGGGCACCAGAAACCCTCGGCCCAGGTCCGTCAGTTGGTACTCCACCCGCGGAGGAACCTCGGCGTACAGGGTGCGGTGCACGAATCCATCCATCTCCAGCCGCTTGAGGGTTCGCGAAAGCATCTGCTTGGAGATATCACCGATCTCACGGCTGAGCTCATTGAAGCGCAGCGTGCGTTCGGCCAGCGCTTCGAGCACCAGAAAACTCCATTGGTCACCTATGCGATCGAGCACATCGCGGATCGGGCAGGGGTGGTCGAAGGCAGCGTTAATGACTTCATCGCGCAGCATAGGGTTCTCCGTCGGCGAGGGCAGGTCAGCCCAGTGTGACCAGGTACCACGAACCTGACTTCTTGTGGAGCGAGGCGGCGAAACGTAGCATTGCTCGCACCTAAGGTCTACAAAGCATACCTGGTCCATAAACTAGACAAAGGATTGCGTCGTGTCCCATATCGCATTGATTGGCGCCTCTGGCTCAGCCGGCTCGCGCATTCTCAGAGAGCTCACCGACCGCGGGCATCGCGTGACCGCGATTGCTCGCCATCCCGAGCGAATCGCCGAGCTGCCCGGCGTCATCGCCGTCAAGGGCGACGCCCAAGACCTGCAAGGCATGACGTCGGCGCTGCGCGGTCACGATGCCGTGGTCAGCGCGGTCAACTTCACCTCGTCCGAGCCGCGCACCCTGATCGAGGCGGTACGCGCCTCTGGCGTAAAGCGTTATCTGGTCGTCGGTGGAGCCGGCAGCCTGGAGGTCGCGCCAGGTCAGCGTGTCATCGACCTGCCTGATTTTCCCGAAGCCTACAAAGCTGAAGCCTCTGGCGGAGCGGCCTTTCTCGAGCAGCTCGGGCAGGAGACCGAGCTTGAATGGACCTTTCTGTCGCCTTCGGCCGAGTTCGTCCCAGGCGAGCGGACGGGCCAGTTTCGCCTTGGCAAAGATGCGCTGCTCAGCAACGCGCAAGGCAGCCGTATTTCATTCGAAGACTACGCCGTAGCGCTGGTCGACGAGATCGAGCACCCGGCGCATGTGCGCCAGCGTTTTACCGTCGGTTACTAAGGAGATTTGCTCATGTTTCGCACGCTTATGATGACAGCCGCACTGCTGTCCGCTTTGTCGACCACCACCTTCGCCGCCAGCCCATCCACACGGGATCTCGCGGCCGAGGAAGCCAATCGCACCCTGGTCGTCGAGTTCTACGACCAGTTCTTCAACAAGCATCAGGTGGAAGAGGCCGCACGTGTCGTGGCCGATGACTACACGCAGCACAACCCTGACGTGCCGGACGGCAAGGCACCCTTCGTGGGTTACTTCGGCGGCTTCTTCAAAGAAAACCCGCAATCACGCGCTCGTATCGTGCGTAGCGCGACGTACGGCGATCTGGTCTACCTGCACGTGCATTCAACCAATGGCCCCGAGGACCGCGGCCAGGCGGTGGTCGACATCTTCCGGGTCGACGATGGCGTTATCGTCGAACATTGGGACGTGATTCAGGAGGTGCCCGCCGAGTCGGCGAACGACAACACCATGTTCTAGAGGCGTGTGATCGGCATGCGGGGGCTGGACTCGTATCGCCAATCATTCGCCGAACGAGCCAATCGCCGTATTACTGCCAGCCCAATCCTGGGACAGCAGCCCTTTTTCGACATACCTGTGATAGCTCGAGAGCGGCCAGTCCGCAACGCTGTTGACTAGCCCGTGCTTGACCGGATTGAAGTGGACGTAATCCACATGCCGCTGCAGGTCGGTAGCGTCGCGGATCTGGTGTTCCCAAAAGCGGCGCTGCCACAGACCTTTTTCTCGCTTGTGAGTTTTGCTTGCGGTCCGGAAGCTCGCCGGGAACTGTCGCGAAAACGTGCTCTTGAGCAGGCTCCAGCGGCCGGAGTAGTCAGCGTCGCCTTCCGGCAATGTCCAGATGGCATGGAGGTGATCGGGCAGGATGCAAATGGCGAGGGTGCGGAAGGGACGGGCCTGCAGCGTCTGGCCATAGGCCTGGCGAAGGAGCGCGATTTCCTCGACCAACAGCCGGGAGCGACGGTCGGCCAGGGTCAGGGTGAAGAACCAGGTGCCGCCGGGCACGGTGCTGCGCCGATAGTTCGACATGGAGGCCTCCTTGCCTTCATGGGGTGATGCGGATGGTATTAACGCAGTGGTGGGCTGAAGCCCACCCTACGGAATTGAAGGTCCATGTAGGGTGGGCTTCAGCCCACCAGCGCAATCAGCCGCGTGCGCCGCGCACCCCTGCACTAATTTCGCGGCACAGTCCCAGCACACCCTCGACGGCTTGCTCGGACGTTTCGGCGCCGGCGATCTGGTCGATCAGCGCTGACCCCACCACCACACCGTCGGTCAGGCGGGCGATGGCGGCGGCCTGGTCCGGCGTGCGGATGCCGAAGCCGACGCATACGGGCAGGTCGGTGTGGCGTTTCAGTCGCGCCACCGCTTCCTCGACATGTTCGAGCGTCGCGGAACCGGCCCCGGTCACGCCGGCCACCGAGACGTAGTAGACAAAGCCCGAGCTGCCGTTGAGCACGGTGGGCAGGCGCTGGTCGTCGGTGGTCGGGGTGGTCAGGCGGATGAAGTCGATGCCGGCGCTCTGGGCCGGGTCGCACAGTTCGTCGTTATGCTCCGGTGGCAGGTCGACGACGATCAGGCCGTCGACGCCGGCTTCCTTCGCATCGCTGACGAAGCGCTCGACGCCGTAGGCGAAGATTGGGTTGTAGTAACCCATCAGCACCAGCGGGGTGCTGCTGTTGGTCTCGCGGAATTCGCGGACCATCTGCAGCGTTTTCGGCAGGTTCTGCTTGGCCGCAAGGGCGCGGATGTTGGCCAGCTGGATCGCCGGGCCGTCAGCCATCGGGTCGGTGAACGGCATGCCCAGCTCGATGACGTCGGCGCCGGCCTCAGGCAGGCCCTTGAGAATGGCGAGCGAGGTGGCGTAGTCCGGGTCACCGGCGGTCACGAAGGTGACCAGCGCGGCGCGGTTTTCCTGCTTCAGCTGGTCGAAGCGCGTCTGCAAACGGGCATTTACCGAGCTCATATGTGTTCTTCCTGTTCGTCGTAGTGGTGCATGACGGTTTGCATGTCTTTGTCGCCGCGCCCGGAGAGGTTGACCACCATCAGGTGATCCTTGGGCAGCGTCGCCGCGCGCTTGAAGGCTTCGGCCAGGGCATGGGCGGATTCCAGCGCCGGGATGATGCCTTCCAGGCGGCAGCACTGGTGGAAGGCCTGCAGCGCTTCGTCGTCGGTGCAGGGGACGTACTCGACGCGCTTGATCTCGTGCAACCAGGCGTGCTCCGGGCCGACGCCTGGGTAATCGAGGCCGGCGGAGATGGAATGCGCATCGGTGATCTGGCCGTCCTCGTCCTGCAACAGGAAGGTACGGTTGCCGTGCAGCACGCCCGGCGCGCCGCCGGCCATGCTCGCGGCGTGCTTGCCGGTTTCGATGCCGTGACCGGCCGCTTCGACGCCGACGATCTGTACCGCTTCGTCATCGAGGAAGGGGTGGAACAGGCCGATGGCGTTCGAGCCGCCGCCGATGCAGGCGACCAGGGAATCGGGCAGGCGGCCTTCCTTCTCCAAGATCTGCTCGCGCACTTCATTGCCGATCACCGACTGGAAGTCGCGCACCATAGCCGGGTAGGGGTGCGGGCCGGCGGCCGTGCCGATCAGGTAGAAGGTGTTGTGGACGTTGGTCACCCAGTCGCGCAGGGCTTCGTTCATCGCATCCTTCAGCGTGCCGGTGCCCGCGGTGACCGGGATCACCTCGGCGCCGAGGAGCTTCATGCGGAAAACGTTGGCCTGCTGGCGCTCGATGTCGGTGGTGCCCATGTAGACCACGCACTGCATGCCGAAACGCGCAGCCACGGTGGCGGTGGCCACGCCGTGCATGCCGGCGCCTGTCTCGGCGATGATGCGCTGCTTGCCCATCCGCTTGGCCAGCAGGATCTGGCCGATGCAGTTGTTGATCTTGTGGGCGCCGGTGTGATTGAGGTCTTCGCGCTTGAGGTAGATCTTCGCGCCGCCAAACTGCTCGGTCAGGCGCTCGGCGTAATACAGCGGGCTGGCGCGGCCGATGTAGTCGCGCTGGAAGTAGGCCAGCTCCTCGAGGAACGCCGGATCACTCTTGGCCTTCTCGTATTCGGCGGCCAGCTGGTTGATCAGCGGCATCAGGGTTTCGGCGACGAACTGGCCGCCGAAGCGGCCGAACAGGCCCCTGGCGTCAGGGCCGCTGCGGAATGAAGTCATGGTCATCTCCTGCGGGAATGTGTGGCAGCCGCCCTGGCTTGGCCAAGGCATGCGCGATGGGCAGGAAATTACCCGAGTCGAGCCCGGATAAAAAGCGATAAGATCGCCTGGACCCGTCAGGAAATCTCACCAATGAGCCAAGCCCTTCCTCCCCTCAACGCGTTGCGCGCCTTTGAAGCGGCTGCGCGCCTGCAGAGCATAAGCCAAGCGGCGGCGGAACTCAGCGTGACCCACGGTGCTGTCAGTCGGCAGATTCGTCTGCTTGAGGATGACCTGGGCGTGGCGCTGTTCAGCAAGGAAGGTCGCGGCGTAAAACTCACTGATGCGGGCGTGCGCCTGCGTGATGCAGCGGGCGAGGCGTTCGAGCGCTTGCGCGGCACTTGCGCCGAGCTTCGCCAGCAGACTGTCGATGCGCCGTTCGTGCTCGGCTGTCCCGGCAGCCTGCTGGCGCGATGGTTCATCCCGCGGCTCGACCGGCTCAACCGCGAGCTGCCCGATTTGCACCTACAGCTGTCCGCCAGCGAAGGTGAGCTGGACCCGCGCAGGCCCGGCCTCGACGCCACGCTGGTGTACGCCGAGCCGCCGTGGCCGGCCGATATGCAGGTGTTCGAACTGGCCACCGAATGCATCGGCCCGGTGCTCAGCCCGCACCATCCGAACTGTGCCGCGCTGCGCCAGGCCCCACCCTCGGTGCTGTTCAACGAAGCGCTGCTGTTTACCGCCTCTCGGCCACAGGCATGGCCGGCCTGGGCAAGGGCTACTGGTCTTGATCCCGACGCGTTGCGCATGGGGCAGGGCTTCGAGCATCTCTATTTTCTGCTGGAAGCCGCGCTGGCCGGGCTTGGCGTGGCCATCGCGCCGCAACAGCTGGTGGCCGATGACCTGCGCCAGGGCCGTTTGCTGGCGCCCTGGGGGTTTGTTGAAACACGAGCACGGCTGTCGCTATGGGTGCCCTCACGGCGCACGGATCGAAGGGCAGAGCGATTGGCAGACTGGTTGCGGCAGCAGCTGGCCTGACGGGTCATTCGAAAGCCGCCCCTTGCCAGGATAACGGCGACGGCTTGAAACGCTGAGCGGAAATGGGGCTGCCTATGGATGGCGTCTCGCTTGCCGACGAAAGGCTGCGCCATTCGTCCGGCGCCACTAAATCGACATCACTTTTGCCGATACAGTTCAGACACCCACCGAGGAGCCGTCTTGCCTGTTCGTGGGGCTGTCTGTAGTCGTTCGGGAGAACAGTGATGGTCAATAAAAAGCGTGTCGGTATTTTGATGTGTGCGCTGCTCGCGGCCGGGGCAGAACAGGTAGCAGCCAAGCCCAACCCTGCCGTGGATGCGTCGCTCAAGGCCGGTCGGCCTTTCGTTGAAGGTGAGCTGCTGGTGCAATTCAAGGCGGGTGCCTCCGAGGCTGCCAAAACCGCCGCGCTGAGCAAGCGGGGCGCAAAGGCCGCGCAGAAGCTGCTCGACAAGGCAGCGCGCAAGGATGCCAAAGGTGATCTGATTCAGGCGCAGCTGGGCAAGGGCAAGAAGATCGACGCCGCATTGATCGCATCGCTGGCGGCGGACCCTGCGGTCGATTACGTCGAGCCCAACTGGATTTACAAAACCCAGTTGGCCAACCCCAACGACCCGGGGCTTGGCATGCTCTGGGGCATGCAGGGCGCAACCACATCGCCAGCTTCCCCTTACGGCAGCGGTGCGCTGGCGAACTGGAACGCCGGGGCGCTGTGCTCGAACAAGGTTCACGTGGGCATCATCGACGAAGGCGTGATGACCACCCATGGTGATCTGCGCGCCAATATCTGGATCAACCCGGGCGAGGGCAGCCGCGCCGACCGCAAGGACAACGACCGCAACGGTTTCGCCGACGACATCTACGGCTGGGACTTTGCCGCCAACAACTCCAGCGTCTACGACGGCCCGGCAGATGATCACGGTACGCATGTCGCCGGTACGGTTGGCGCGGTGGCGAACAATGGCGCTGGCGTTTTCGGCGTCTGCCCAAACGCGAAGTTGATCTCGGCCAAGTTCCTCGGCGCCAATGGCGGCACTACCGCGGGTGCGGTTAAGGCCATCAACTACCTCACACAGCTGAAGCTGGCGAAGAAGATCAATCTGGTGGCGACCAACAACTCCTGGGGTGGCGGCGGTTACTCGCAGGCGCTGTATGACGCCATCCAGGCGGCCGGTAATGCCAACATCCTGTTCATCGCCGCGGCGGGTAACAGCGGACTCAACATCGACAGCACGCCGAGCTACCCGACGAGCTACCTGCTGCCTAACGTGATTTCTGTCGGTGCCATCGACCAGAACGGCCGCCGGGCGGGCTTCTCGAACTACGGCGTGAACAACGTGCACATCGCTGCGCCGGGCGTCGATATCGTCTCGACGGTACCGACCTCTACGGGTGCTGCCGGCTATGCCTACATGAGCGGCACCTCCATGGCGACGCCACATGTGACGGGCGCGGCGGCGCTATATGCCTCGCTGAATCCTTGTGCCACCGCCGCACAGATTCGAGAGGCATTGCTGCGCACGGCGGTGATCGACCCTCAGCTCACGGGCGCAGTGCAGCAGAACCGTCGGCTCGATGTGTCGAAAATCCGCGCCGAGCTGAACTGCAGCGCACCCTAAGCGAGACCCGGGTTGGCATCCGCGCTGCGGGTGCTCAGCCGGCCAGGGCCGTTTCGGTGTTAGCCGCAGGTTTCGCTGAGGGCGCTGCGTCTTCGGAGTAGCCCTGCGGGTGGCGGCTCTGCCAGCGCCAGGCATCAGTCAGCATCGCCAGCAGGTCTCGCTCCGCTTCCCAACCCAGATCATCCCGGGCTTTGCTCGGGTCAGACCAGCACTGCGCGATGTCGCCGGGGCGCCGCGCCTTGAACACGTGGGGCAGGGGGCGGCCGATCACTTCTTCAAACGCGGTGATCATCTGACGTACCGAATAGCCTCGTCCGGTGCCGAGGTTCCACGTGGAAACACCGTGCACCTGTTGCAGGCGCTCCAGGGCCTTGAGATGCCCTTTTGCCAGATCCACAACGTGGATGTAGTCACGCACACCCGTACCGTCTGGCGTTGGGTAATCCGCTCCGTAGATGTTCAATTGCTTTCGACGACCCACGGCAACCTGCAGCATGTAGGGCAGCAGGTTATTGGGAATGCCGTTGGGGTCCTCGCCAATCAGGCCGGATTCGTGTGCGCCGATCGGGTTGAAATAGCGCAACAGGGCAATCGACCAGCGCGGGTCCGACTCGGCCAGACCCTTGAGCACGTTTTCCGCCATCAGTTTGGACTGGCCGTAAGGGCTGGCGGGCAGGCCGGTCGGGCAGTTTTCGGTGATCGGCATCCTCGGTGAATCACCGTAAACGGTCGCCGATGAGCTGAACACCAGCTTGAAGACGCCGGCTTCAGCCATGGCCTGACACAGCGCGATGCTGCCGCTGACGTTGGTTTCGTAATAGCGCAGCGGCTCGCGCACGCTTTCGCCGACGGCCTTGAGACCGGCCAGGTGCAGTACTGACGTGATGGGATACGAGGCGAACAGTGCCTTGAGCAGCGAGCGGTTACGCACGTCACCCTTGACGAATTGCAGGCTACGCCCGGTCAACTGTTCGACGCGGTCGAGGGCCACCTTCGAGCCGTTGCAGAGGTCGTCCAGGACCAGCACTTCATGGCCAGCCTGCAGGAGCTCCAGCACTGCATGGGATCCGATATAACCCGCACCACCCGTGACTAGAATCATCTCTCTACCTCGAACCAAATTATCTGACGCGCACGGGAACGTACGGCTGACCGTATGAGCGCGGCCGCTGCAAGCATCTCCAGGGTTGGGTCGGCGGATCGGGCGGTACTGACTGCAGGAAGCACGCAGCACCGATGCCGGGGTGAATCAGGCGTCCTGGGATAGGGACGGGTGAAGCTGCGAGCAAGTTCCAACGAAGCGGCAGTCAGCCGATGACCGACCTCTCCGGTCGGGCATCGGGAACCTTGGCTCATTGGCGGCCGTCCATAGCCGGCGGGCAGCGCTTGCAGGATGGTCGACGATTGAGCGCTTCAGGTTTTGCTTTGCGCGGGCTGCGCAGGCTTATGCGATGCGGCAGAAGGGACTCTGGAGGGCATTGCCACCCTTGACGAGGTTTCCATGAGCTGGGCCGGCCCCTACCAATACGAAATTGGCAAATCCCCCGAGAAACAAGCGACGCCACCGGAAGTCGTCTTCGACGAGCAGGTGCCGACCTTGCTCTGTCTCTCGCACCTGCGCTGGCGCTTCGTCTATCAGCGACCCCAGCATCTGATGTCGCGGTTCGCGCGGGACTTCAACGTGCTGTATGCCGAAGAGCCGATGCCCACCGAGGACGCCCAGCCCTGGCTGGAGGTGCGGCCCGAGGAGAACGATGTTCAGGTGCTGATTCCACGTTTGCCCAAGGGCTGCGAGGGCGAGACAGCGTTGCGCGTGCAGCGCGACCTGCTCGACGGTTATCTGGAAAAGCTCGGCGTCAATGAGTTGATGCTCTGGTACTACACGCCGATGGCGCTGGGTTATGCCGGCCACCTGAAGCCCAGGCTCATCGTCTATGACTGCATGGACGAACTCTCGGCCTTCCGCGGCGCGCCGCCCGAGCTGGTGCAGCGCGAGCGCGAGCTGCTCGAGCGCGCCGATCTGGTGTTTACCGGTGGCTACAGCCTCTGGGAAGCCAAGCGCACGTTGCACGACAACGCCTTCGCCTTTCCGAGCAGCGTCGACGTGGCACATTTTGCCGAGGCGCGGCGGACCCAGGCCGACCCCGAGGACCAGGCCGAGATTCCGCATCCACGGCTGGGCTTCTACGGCGTTATCGATGAGCGCTTCGATATCGAGCTGGTCGCCCGTGTCGCCGAGCAGCGGCCGGACTGGCAGTTCGTGCTGGTCGGTCCGGTGGTGAAGATCGACTCGGCCGACCTGCCGCAGCGCGACAACATCCATTATCTAGGCGGCAAGACGTACGACGAGTTGCCCAAATATCTGTCCGGCTGGGACGTGGCGATCATGCCGTTTGCGATGAACGAGTCGACCCGTTTCATCAGCCCGACCAAGACGCCCGAATACCTGGCCGGCGGCTGTCCGGTGGTGTCTACGCCGATCAAGGACGTGGTGCGCACCTACGGCGATACCGAGATTGTCCATATCGCCGACACGCCTGATTCGTTCATCGACGCGGTGGACAAGGCCCTGGCCGATGGCGAGGACCGCGACCGTCTGCTGAAAACCGCTGACGAGATTCTCGGCGACATGTCCTGGGACCATACCTGGGCGTTGATGAAGGAAAAGATGCAATGCGCGATGTAAGCCTGCGAGACAGCAACCCCGAGATGGCAGGCGGCGGGGCCAGCGAAGGCTCATCCAATGGTCGGCGCGGCTTCGACTACCTAATCGTCGGCGCCGGTTTCGCCGGCAGCGTGCTGGCCGAACGGCTGGCGGCCGGGCTTAATAAGCGTGTGCTGGTGGTCGACCGGCGCCCGCACATCGGCGGCAATGCTTACGATCATTACGACGAAGCCGGCGTGCTGATTCACCGCTACGGGCCGCACATCTTCCACACCAATGCTCAGCGCATCGTCGATTACCTTTCGCAGTTCACCGAGTGGCGCCCCTACGAACACCGCGTGCTGGCGCAGGTGGACGGGCAGCAGGTGCCGATCCCGATCAACCTGACCACGCTGAACAGGCTCTACGGCCTGAACATGACCACCGAGCAGGAAGCGGCGGATTTCCTCGCCAGCCGCGCCGAGCCGGTAGCGGACATCCAGACCAGCGAAGACGTGGTGATCAACGGCATCGGCCGAGAGCTGTACCAGAAGTTCTTCCGCGGCTACACCCGCAAGCAATGGGGGCTGGACCCGTCACAGCTGGACAAGTCGGTGACCGCGCGCATCCCCACGCGCACCAACACCGACGACCGCTACTTCACCGACAGCTTCCAGCAGATGCCCAAGCATGGCTACACCAGGATGTTCGAGAAGATGCTGGCGCACCCGAACATCAAGGTGATGATCAACACGGACTACCGCGAAATCCGTGACGAGATTCAGCATGACCACCTGATCTTCTGCGGCCCGATCGACGAATACTTCGACTACCGCTTCGGCAAGCTGCCGTACCGCTCGCTGAAGTTCGAGCACAGGCAGTTGGAGCAGGAGCAGTTCCAGGCGGTCGGTACGGTCAACTACCCCAGCGAGGACGTGCCTTACACGCGCATCAGCGAGTACAAGCACCTCACCGGTCAGGTCCATCCGAAGACCAGCATCACCTTCGAATACCCCTCGGCCGAGGGCGATCCCTACTACCCGATCCCGCGGCCGGAAAATGCCGAGCTGTACAGGCGTTACCAGCAGCTGGCGGACCAGACGCCCGGCGTGACCTTCGTCGGACGGCTTGGCACCTACAAGTACTACAACATGGATCAGGTGGTGGGGCAGGCGCTGGCGCTGTACAAGCGCATCGAGGAAGCCGAGCCTCGCCCTGCCGCTAACGACAAGTCGGCGCACAGCCAGTCCCTGGCCGAACAGGCTCTCTGAGAGAAAGACACGGATGCATCAGCCAAGCCTGTTTCAGAGCTTTTTTCTCGGCGGTTTCGAATGCTCGAGCCACCGCCGCAGTGATGGGCGACGCCTCGACCTGCTGGCCGCCACGGGACATGACCGCTGGGCCGCCCATGATTACGCCGTACTGCAGCGGCACGGTCTGAAAACGGTGCGGGACGGCCTGCGCTGGCACCTGATTGAGCGCTCGAAGGGGCAGTACGACTGGTCGAGCTTTCTGCCGATGCTGCAGGCGGCCCAGCGTCAGCGCCTCCAGGTGATCTGGGATCTGTGTCATTACGGCTGGCCGGACGACATCGACATCTGGCGGCCGCAGTTCGTCGAACGCTTTGCCCACTATGCGGGCGCGGCAGCGCAGCTGATCAAGGACGAGACCGATACGGTGCCGATCTATGCGCCACTGAACGAGATCTCGTTCTGGTCCTGGGCTGGCGGCGATGAGGCCTACTTCAACCCGATGGCGCGCGGCCGTGGTTTCGAGTTGAAGCACCAGCTGGTCCGCGCCACCATCGCCGCGATGCAGGCGATCCGCGAGGTCGAGCCGCGGGCGCGCTTTATTCAGGTCGAGCCGGCCATCCACGTCGTCGCGCCGAATGATCGGCCCGGTCCGCAGCGTGAGGCCGAGCGCTACCGCCAATCGCAGTTCGAAGCCTGGGACATGCTTTGCGGCGAACTCTGGCCGGGCCTCGGCGGCGCGCCGGAGTACCTCGACGTGCTCGGCGTGAATTATTACCCCGACAACCAGTGGTATCACGGCGAAGGCAACACCATCGGCCGGGACAGCCCCGACTATCGGCCTTTCAAAGGCATTCTCAGTGAGATCTCGCAGCGCTATAAACGACCGATTCTGATCGCCGAAACCGGCGCCGAAGGCGATGTGCGCGGCGACTGGCTGCGCTATGTCAGCGAGCAGGCCGGCCTGGCGATGCAGCGTGGCGTGCCGGTAGAAGGCATCTGCCTGTATCCGGTGCTGGATTACCCAGGCTGGACCGACGACCGCCACTGCCCGGTGGGGCTGCTGGGCTTCCCGGACGAAGCCGGAAACCGCCGTGTGCATGAGGGATTGGCCGATGAGCTGCGGCTGCAGCAGGCGCGCTTCAGTCACTCGAATCCGGTTTCAAACCTCGCCAACGCCTTGCCATGAACGCGCCTGCATTGCGCACACCGCCGCGGATGCCGCTCCTGCCGGATCGCCCGGTCGCCTTCTTGTGGCACTACGTCTGCGTACGGCCCTGGCATTTTGGCGGGCTGTTGCTGCTGATCGTCGGTGCGGCAAGCTGCGCGGTGGCGGTGCAGTACGGCATGAAGCTGCTGGTCGATGCCATGTCGCAAGGCAGCGCCAACCGGGGCGCGGCGGACGTATGGTTTCCACTGGGGCTGTTCATCGGCCTGATCGTGGTTGAAAACATTTTCTGGCGCCTCGGCGGCTGGCTCGGCTGCCGAACGGTAGTGGCGAGCGTGGTGGACATCCGGGTCGACCTGTTCAAGCACCTGACCGGTCACCCGATGCGCTACTTCACCGAGCACTTCGCCGGTTCGCTGGGCAACCGCATTTCAGCCCTGGGAGCCGCGGCAGGGGCGATCTACGGCGGCTTGGCCTGGAAGATCGTGCCGCCCATCGTCGACTTCATTGGCGCGGTGGTGGTGCTGCTGACCGTCGATTGGCGCATGGCCGTTGCGTTGGTCCTGTTCGTTGCCATCGTCGCGGCACTGATCACCGGCTTCGGTATTCGTGGCCGCGCCAAGCATCAGCGTTTCGCCGCGCAATCGGCACGGGTCGGCGGCGAGCTGGTCGATGCGGTCTCCAACGTCTGGACTATCAAGGCGTTTTCCGCACGTGACCGTGAAGCGGAACGCCTCGCCAACGAGATCGGCTACGAGGCCAAGGCCCAGCGGCGCAGCTGGATGTATCTGGAGAAGGCCCGCGTCATCCACGATATCTGCCTGTCGCTGATGGCCGGCGGCATGCTGGTCTGGGCGATCAGTCTGTGGGTGAACGGTTTGGTGACCGCCGGTGACGTGGTACTGGTCAGCGCGTTGACCTTCCGCATCCTGCACGGCTCGCGGGATCTGGCGCTGGCGTTGGTGGACACCACTCAGCAGATCGGCGCCATCGACGATACCCTGCGCATCATCGTTCAACCCCACGGCCTGGATGACCCGGAAACTCAGTTGATGCTGGCCGAGGGGGACATCACTTTCGACAACATCAGCTTCGGTTACCCCAAGCGCGGCATGATCTTCGAGCACCTCAATCTGCATATTCCGGCTGGGCAGAAGGTCGGGGTGGTCGGGCCGTCCGGTGCGGGCAAGTCGACACTGATCCAGCTGCTGCAACGCCTGGATGATGTGCATGCCGGGCGCATCCTCATCGATGGCCAGGATCTCCGCTCCGTTAGCCAGAACAGCCTGCGCGAGAAGATCGCCGTGGCGCCGCAGGAAACGGCGCTGTTCAACCGGTCGATCCGCGAGAACATCCGCTATGGGCGTCCTGAGGCCAGCGATGAGGATGTGGTGGAAGCGGCCCGTCACGCCTTTTGCGATGCCTTCATCCGCGAGCTGCCGCAGGGCTACGAGACGCTGGTCGGCGAGCGCGGCGTGATGCTCTCCGGTGGCCAGCGCCAGCGGCTGGGTATCGCCCGCGCCTTTCTCAAGGACGCGCCCATTCTCATCCTCGACGAGGCGACTTCGGCGCTGGATACCCAGTCGGAAGGGGAGATCCAGGCGGCACTGAACAACCTGGTGCACAACCGCACGGTGGTGGCCGTCGCGCACCGGCTGTCGACGCTGGCAGGCTTCGACCGGATCATCGTGCTGCGCAACGGACTGATCATCGAAGACGGCGCACCGATGGAGCTGCGCAGCCGCGGCGGCGCTTTCGACGCCTTGTGGAAGATGCAGGCTGAAGGCTTCAAGCATGAGCCCGATCCGGCGCTATGAAACGGGTCGCGGTGAATTCGAGCAGCCTGCGCGCGCTGGGTTATGACCCGGCTGCGAAAGCGCTGGAGGTGGAGTTTCACAACGGCTCGCAGTACCGCTACGAGCAGGTGCCTGCAGAGGTGGTGCAGGCGTTGCTGGAGGCCGATTCCCTTGGGCGCTATTTCAACCAGGTGTTCAAGGCGCAGCAGTATCCGTATCGGCGCATTGATTGAGCGCGAGAGTGCGGGCGCAGTTCTAACCTTGGCTTCAGGCTGCCGGGTCGTTGAGCTTGTCGGTGGGCTGAAGCCCACCCTATGGCCAGCACCGCTCTAACCGGCGCTGGTTCCAGACCGCAAGCGCTCATCGAACGGGTACGCCGATGAAACGCTATCCAATTGGCTTATCGATGGCTCCATTGAGCCGTTGCGCTGAACTTCCGGCCTGCTGCACGGGCCTCAATTGGACAGGACGCTTCATTACCGAGCGGAGGCTCCACAGACCACAAGGGGACAACGCATGTCAGACCATCACACGTACAAGAAGATTGAAATCGTCGGTTCTTCGCGCAACAGCGTCGATGAAGCGATTCAGAACGGTGTCGCTGAAGCCAGCAGCAAGCTGCAGAACGTCGAGTGGTTCGAAGTGGGCGAGATTCGCGGCCACGTCGAAAACGGCAAGGTCGGCCATTTCCAGGTCACCATGAAGGTCGGCTTCCGCCTCGCGAACAGCTGAT
>TARA_R100000541_G_scaffold2171_8_pt1 | contig 50182 bp, 39 predicted proteins | sample TARA_R100000541 | Tara Oceans TARA_R100000541 (sample SAMEA2621416) | marine metagenome | biome: marine biome (ENVO:00000447); feature: surface water layer (ENVO:00002042); material: "saline water (ENVO:00002010), including plankton (ENVO:xxxxxxxx)" | depth 5 m | reverse complement strand
GAGCCGCTGTCCGATGCCCTCGATGGGCTTAATGGTGCGCTGTACAGCGAGACCGGTCAGCGCTGGCAAGGCGAAGCCTTGTGGCAGGCCATTCAGAACCTGCCCGCAGGTCAGGCTGGCGATGCCGAACGCGAAGCCAGCGCGCTGCCGCCGCTATATCCGCGCTGAGCTGAAGGACTTCCCATATCCGGTCGCGATCAGCCGTCTTGCCCTTTGCTGCGAGCTCGTGCACCAGTTAGAGGCGTCTTGCACCGTCCTTGGCATGTGGCTTGCTAAACCTGAACCAGACATCCCGCTTCGCACCGGTTCCCTCCCGGACGGTGCGCGCTTCGCATGGCAAAGGTTTTCTTCAGCATGACCGATCTCTCCCCTTCGCTCCGCCCTGACGCCAAAGCCTGGGTCGCCGGCAGCGACGCGCCAGAAAAGCACGTCGTGAATCTTGGCTTCATGGCGCTGACCGATGCTGCATCGCTGATCGTCGCCGCCACCCAGGGCTTTGCGCAGCCCTACGGCCTCACGCTCAACCTGCAACGGCAGAGTTCCTGGTCCAGCGTGCGAGACAAGCTTGTGGAAGGCGAACTGGATGCCGCTCACGGACTGTACGGCCTGATATACGCCGTGCATCTGGGGATCGGAGGCAGTGCGCGTAAGGACATGGCCGTACTGATGGGGCTGGCGCAAAACGGACAGAGCATCAGCCTCTCCAATGAGCTGAAAGCAGCCGGCGTGACCGATCCCGATGCGCTCGGAAAATGCGTGCGCCAGAGTGGTGCAAAACTCACGCTTGCTCAGACATTTCCCACCGGTACTCATGCGCTCTGGCTCTACTACTGGCTGGCCGCCCACGGCGTCCACCCGCTGAAAGACGTACGCACAGTGGTGGTGCCGCCGTCGCAGATGGTCGCCCATCTACGGGCGCGACGCATCGACGGCTTCTGCGCCGGCGAGCCCTGGGGCGCCCAGGCCATTGAAGAAGACATGGGTTTTACCATCGCGACCAGCCAATCGATCTGGGCCGACCATCCCGAGAAAGTGCTCGGCTGCACGCGCGAATTTGTCGACCAATACCCCAACACCGCCCGCGCGCTGGTGATGGCCATCCTCGAGGCCAGCCGCTTTATCGATGAGAGCCAGGAAAATCGCCGCAGTACTGCACAGCTGATTGCCGGCAGCGACTATGTCAATGCGCCCGTTGCGTCCATCGAATCGCGCTTTCTGGGTCAATATGAGGACGGCCTTGGCCATGCCTGGCTGGACAAGCACCCGCTGCGTTTCTTCGGCAACGGCGACGTGAACATGCCCTACCACTCCGACGGCCTCTGGTTCATGACTCAGCTGCGCCGCTGGGGTCTGCTGCGTGAAGATCCGGATTACCTTGCCGTGGCGCAAAGCGTCCAGCAGACCAGCCTCTACCGCGATGCAGCGAGCGCTTTGAATATCGCCGTACCCGACTCCCCCATGCGCAGCGCCATGCTCATGGACGGCAGTCGCTGGGATGGCAGCGATCCGGCGGGATACGCGCGCAGCTTCGCGCTGCATGCCTTGGGCGACACCGCACCACACCCCAAGCCTTGAGAAGGGAGACAGTCATGCTTCGCGTTCTCCTGATCGACGACACCCCGCGCAAGGTCGGTCGCCTGCGCACCGCTCTGATCGAAGCCGGCTTCGAGGTGATCGAGGAATCCGGTTTGACCATCGACCTGCCCGAGCGGGTCGAGGCGATTCGCCCCGACGTGGTGCTGATCGACACCGACTCCCCCGGCCGGGACGTGATGGAACAGGTGGTTATGGTCAGCCGTGACCAGCCGCGGCCCATCGTCATGTTCACCGACGACGACAACCCCGATGCCATGCGCCAAGCCATCCGCGCTGGCGTTAGCGCCTATATCGTTGAAGGTATCCAGGCCCAGCGCCTGAAACCCATTCTCGACGTGGCCATGGCCCGCTTCGAAAGCGACCAGGCAATCCGCGCGCAACTGCATGCACGCGACCAGCAACTGGTCGAACGCAAGCGCGTCGAATTGGCCAAGGGCATGTTGATGAAGATGCGAAGCTGCAACGAGGAAGAGGCCTACACCCTGATGCGCCGCCAGGCCATGAGCCGTCAGCAGAAGCTGATCCAGGTCGCTGAGCAGATCATTGCGATGAACGATCTGCTGGGTCAGTGATCCGCAAATCTCAGCGCGCTGGTCTCGGCGAGGCCCAGACGGGGCTATTAGCCGAGCGGATGCCTGCTGTGAACCTTGCGGGACTCAAGTACCGATCGTTTTCGGCTCTCGACCAGGCCCAACGAGCCTGTTGCTCGCCGACTGCAACACGTTGCGCCAGCCGCCCCCTAACCACTCCAATCGCGTCCGAATGACGGGCGCCACTGCGCCCGCCATTTCCAAGCAGCTCTTCCATGCAAACGAACCAAAACGGAGCCAAGGATAGAATTGGGTGCACGGCTATTGCACCGAGCGATCGCCAGGAGTGCCAAGCCCGCACGTCCAACGCATGTTCAGCCTGGCCGGTTGTTTCAGACGTAAGCCGTTGTATTACATAGATCTTCCTAACACCCTAGTCGCCAAAAAAATCTCAGATTAAGAATTGGCAAGCCCCTTGCAATCCCTCTGTTACCACGTCTTCAGGTCGCCAACGGCGGTGATCGGGACGAATTGACAAAGGCGTCAACGGTGCTCGCTCTGCGCATGCAGAGGGTGCTTCCGTTACGCCTTTTTTTCGTTTCGCGATTGAGGGATAGATCATGCGCAAGACCCGCCGTACTTTGTTGAAAACGCTGGTGGCCAGCATTGGCTGCTCTGCCCTGCTGCAACTGGTGCCGATGGCCGCCTGGGCGGCCGAGCCAGAGAAGGAAGAACTCAAGCTCGGCTTCATCAAGCTCACCGACATGGCGCCACTGGCGATTGCCTATGAGAAAGGCTTCTTCGAGGACGAAGGGCTCTACGTCACGCTCGAAGCGCAGGCGAACTGGAAGGTGCTGCTGGACCGCGTCATTGACGGCGAGCTGGACGGTGCGCACATGCTCTCCGGCCAGCCGATCGGCGCGACCATCGGTTTTGGTACCAAGGCCGACATCATCACGGCCTTCACCATGGACCTCAATGGCAATGCCATCACCATGTCCAACGCGATCTGGGAGCAGATGAAGCCCAACGTGCCGATGGCAGACGGCAAGCCGGTGCATCCCATCAAGGCCGACGCACTCAAGCCGGTGATCGAGCAGCTCAACGCCAGCGGCAAGTCCTTCAACCTGGGCATGGTGTTCCCGGTATCCACCCACAATTACGAATTGCGCTACTGGCTCGCGGCCGGTGGCATTCACCCCGGTTACTACGCACCGAAGAAAGGCGACATCAGCGGACAGATCGATGCCCAGGCGTTGCTCTCCGTTACGCCACCGCCGCAGATGCCTTCGACCATGGAAGCCGGCACCATCCATGGCTACAGCGTCGGCGAGCCATGGAACCAGCAGGCGGTCTTCAAAGGCATCGGCGTACCCGTGGTTGCCGACTATGCGATCCGCAAGAACATGTCGGAAAAGGTCTTCGGCGTATCCAAAGCCTGGGCCGAAGCCAATCCCGAAACGCACAAGCGTCTGGTCAAGGCGCTGATCCGTGCAGGCAAGTGGCTGGATGAAAACAACAACGCTAACCGGCAGGAAGCGGTGGAAATCCTCTCGCGACCGGAATATGTCGGCGCCGACGCCAAAGTCATCGCCAACTCCATGACCGGCACCTTTGAATTCGAGAAAGGCGACAAGCGCGAGGTGCCGGATTTCAACGTGTTCTTCCGTTACAACGCGACCTACCCCTACTACTCCGATGCCATCTGGTACCTGACGCAGATGCGCCGCTGGGGCCAGATCGCCGAGGCCAAGCCGGACAGCTGGTACCTGGACATGGCCAAGCAGGTCTATCGCCCCGAAATTTACCGTGAAGCTGCAGCGGCACTGATCGAAGACGGGCTGATGGTTGCCGGAGACTTTCCGCCCGCTGACGAAGACGGCATTCGCGAGCCGCTGACCGACACCATTGATGGCGTCACTTACGACGGACGCGCTCCCAATGCTTACCTTGACCAGTTCGCGATCGGCCTGAAAGGCGATACCACGCTCTGATTCCGCCTACGGGAGCCATGCGCGGCTCCCACCTTTCGGAGGACATGTCGATGAGCAATCCCGCCGTCGTGCAGAACATAAAAGAAACCCTTAGAGCTGGCCGTCAGGCCCGCATCAAGCGCTGGCTGCCGCAAGTGATCATGCCGTTGGTGGGCATCTTTGCCTTCCTGCTGTTCTGGCAGTTGGTGGCCTCGAATATCCAGACCAGCCTCGGTCAGTTTCCCGGGCCGAGCCAGGTAGCCGAGCAGTTCAACGGGCTGGTCGATGCGCATATCCAGTCGCGGAAAAAAGCCGAGGCGTTCTACCAGCGTCAGGAGGACCGCAATGCCGCCAAACTGGCCAAGAACCCCGACGCCGAGGTGAAGATTCGCCCGTACACCGGCAAGCCGACCTTTTTCGAGCAGATCTTCACCAGCCTCTATACGGTGATGACCGGCTTTGCCATCGCCTCGCTGATTGCCGTGCCGCTGGGCATCGTCTGCGGGTTGAGCAAGACGGTGTATAGCGCGGTCAATCCGCTGATACAGATCTTCAAGCCGGTGTCGCCGCTGGCCTGGCTGCCGCTGGTGACCATGGTGGTCAGCGCCGTCTACGTCAGTGACGACCCGCTGATGGCGAAATCCTTCGTCACCTCGGCGCTGACCGTAGCGCTGTGCTGCCTATGGCCGACGGTGATCAACACCACGGTGGGCGTGGCCAACCTTGACAAGGATTTACAGAACGTCAGCCGCGTGCTGCGCCTGTCACCGCTCAGTCATGTGCGCCGCATCGTCTTGCCCGCCGCCATTCCGATGATCTTCACCGGCCTGCGCCTGTCTCTGGCGACCGGCTGGATGGTGCTGATCGCCGCGGAAATGCTGGCGCAGAACCCCGGCCTCGGCAAATTCATCTGGGACGAGTTCCAGAACGGCAGCTCCAACTCGCTCGGCCGGATCATGGTCGCAGTGGTCGTCATCGGCCTGATCGGCTTCGCCCTGGATCGCATCATGCTGATGCTCCAGCGTCGCGTGAGCTGGGACAAGAACGCAGACCTGCGCTGAGGAAATCACATGAACAATGCCCATCTCGAACTCACCGGCGTCGGAATCAGCTTTCCCACTGACAAGGGGCTCTACTGCGCGCTACAGAACGTCAACTTGCGCATCGCGAAGGGCGAATTCGTCTCTCTGATCGGCCACTCTGGCTGCGGCAAGTCGACGGTGCTCAACATCGTCGCCGGCCTCTATCAGGCCACCACTGGCGGCGTGATCCTCGACGGCCGTGAGGTCAACGAGCCCGGCCCGGAGCGCGCCGTGGTGTTCCAGAACCACAGCCTGCTGCCCTGGCTTTCCTGCTACGAGAACGTCGAGCTGGCGGTGCGGGAAGTCTTCAAAGGCCAGAAGAGCAAACGGGAGATGCGTGACTGGATCGAGCACAACCTCGAGCTGGTGCACATGACCCACGCTCGCGACAAACGTCCCTGCGAAATCTCCGGCGGGATGAAACAGCGCATAGGTATCGCCCGCGCGCTGGCCATGCAACCCAAGGTGTTGCTGATGGACGAGCCCTTCGGCGCCCTCGATGCGCTGACCCGCGCGCATCTGCAGGACTCGCTGATGGAGATCCACGCCGACCTTGGCAACACCGTGATCATGATCACCCATGACGTTGACGAGGCCGTGTTGCTCTCGGACCGCATCGTGATGATGACCAACGGCCCCTCTGCAACCATCGGTGAGATTCTGCGCGTCGAGCTCAAGCATCCTCGCGACCGCATGACCCTGGCCCACGACGCCCAGTACCACGCCTACCGAGCGCAGGTCCTGGAGTTCCTCTACCAGCGCCAGCAGCGGCCTGCGGCCTGACAAGTCACCAGGATGCTAATCGAGAAAGGATCACGAGCATGGACAGAGCCTTGAACGCCACGCGCCCAACGCACGCCGTACCGCAAGCCACCACCGCGGCCCTGCAGTCGTACATGGATTGGCTATTGCTCGCCGCCTGGGCGATGGCCTGTATGGCTGGGCTGTGGCAGCAGCAACTGCTGTCGCTGGCCCTCGCCTGTATCGCCGCAGGTCTGCAACTGGCCCAACAGCGCAAACGCCGCGAGCATCAGCGCCACAGTGAGCATTTGCTGGCCGTGCTCGGCCAGCAGCAGGGGCTCAACGAGCCTCGTGAGGATCTGGTCGCCGCCTTTGGCGCTCAATCGCTGCGCAGCGAGCGTTTACGAAGTGAAGTGCAGTTCGCCAGCGATGCCCTCGAGCGCATGGCCGCAACCGCCGAGCACAGCAGCATCGGCCAGGGCGAGCGAGTGCTGGCGATGACCGAGGCCAGCAAGGCGCTGAGCCACAACCTAGAGCAGGTCAGCACGCTGGGCCAGCAAGCCATGCAAGCCTTTGCCGACACTCACCGGCAAAGCCAGGCCGGCCGCGACAACGCGATGTCGGTCAGCACCCGCATGACCGAGGTACGCCAGAGCATGCAGCGCACCTCGGATGCGGTCGGCCAGCTTTTGCAGGACACGGCTGCCGTCGGCAAAGCCGCCCTGAGCATCCAGAACGTCGCCAAGCAAACCCAGTTGCTCGCCCTGAATGCGTCCATCGAAGCGGCGCGAGCCGGCGAGCACGGTCGCGGTTTCGCGGTGGTGGCCGACGAGGTCCGCCAGCTGGCGCTGACCAGCGACTGCGCCGCCCAGGACATCACCAGCGTGGTCGCCGCGACCGGCAACGCAGTTCGCCGCGTCGAGGCCGAGGTCGTCCAGCACCAGCAATTGCTCGAACAAAGCGGCGAGCAAAGCAGTGCATTAGCCGCCGAACTCGATCAGTTGGCGCGGCGCAGCCAGCTGAGCCTGGCCGAACTCGATCACCTGCAAACCGCCCTCGAAGCACAGCGACAGGGCAACCGCCTGTTGCGCGACCAGCTCGATCAGGTCGAGACCGGCGTCGAGCGCCAACGCACCCAGGCCGAAGAGCTGCACAGCCTGACCCTCTACCTCACTCGTCTCAGCCGTACGGAAGCCTGACCATGGAAGTATCGATCGCCCTGATCCTGGCCGCCGGCCTGGTGCTGCTCGGCAACCATCTCAGTCGCGTTGCAGCCGAGCGGCATCGCAAGCGCCTCAGCGCAACCGATGTCCAGGCGCTGCAGCATTCGCTGGAAGTTCTTCAATTCGTTCAGAAACACCGGGGCCTGGGCGGCCAACCCGATGCCGCAGCCGCCGCGCAGCGGTTGGAGGTCGCACACCATATCGACCGGCTCTGGCAGGAGTGGAAAGGCGAGGAAAACCGTCCGGCGATGCGCGCCCTGTGGCAGCAGATCCGCCGGACTCCGGCGGATTTCGAGCCGCACTGCATCCTGATCGAGCAACTCCTCGAAAGCATTCATGTGCTTGAGCTGCGCCTTGTCTTCCAGGGCAATCCGCAGGTATTCGGCATGTGCGAGGCCTGTCGCGCATTGGAAGACCTCGGACGTTTGCGCGGCCTGGCAGTGCGTGCAGCCAACTTCGAAAAGTGCCCTTTGGATATGCAGATCCAGATGCGCTATCTCTGCCTGCGCCTCACCGACCCGATCAGCGGCGACAGCCTGCGCAACCTTATCGAACACCTAGAGTGCAACCTGATCGACGCACCGCGGGTCAGCCTGGCGCCAGCCGAATGCTACGCGCTGATCACCCCGATCATCGATGAGCGCCTGCAAGGCATTCGCCATAGCATCGCCTGACGCCGCGCACGCGATATCAACAGGCCGGATCAAGCTTGGAGCTGACGTGCAGAGGCGTACAATCCGCCTCCGCACGTTGCGCTGCCAACCAGCGCCAAACACAAGCAACGAGAGCATCATGGCCCGCCTGACCCTGCAGTTTCCCGAAGACCAGTTTTGCTTCAGCACCCAGCTGACTGTTCGCATCACCGATATCAACTCCGGCAACCATCTGGCCAACGACTCGATGATCTCGATGATTTCCGAGGCCCGTGCGCGCTTCCTGTTCGCCTATGGGATCGCCGAGACCAGCAAGGATGGCGGCGGCATCATCGTCACCGACCTGGCCACCACCTACAAAGCCGAGGCCCATGCACGGGACGCCCTACTGTTCGAAGTCGGCGTCATGGATTTCAACAAGTACGGCGGCGACATCACCTTTCGTATTACCCGGCCGGCGGACGGCACGCTGATCGCCATGGCCAAGTCCGGCTTCGTCTTTTACGACTACGTGCAGAGCCGCGTTGTCGCTATGCCTGAGGCATTTGCCGCCAAATTCCCGCGGGTGAACCGGATCGACTAGATCAACCGTTGTCGTCACCGAGCTGCAGCAGTCGCTGCACATCCTCGCGGTGGCAGAGCTCGGTACCGGGGCGCATCACGGTGGCGGCTCCGGCGGCGATACCGTAGCGCACAGCCTCGTCCAAGCTGCTCCCTTCGGCCAGCGCCAGCACGATGGCACCGAGCATGCTGTCGCCTGCGCCTACCGCACTGACCACCGGAACCTGGGGCGAGCTCAGCCGCTGCAATTGCTCGCCGCAAGCCACCAGCGCCCCATCCGCGCCCAGCGACAGCACGATGATCTGCGCACAGCCCCTCGCCATCAGGCTGCGCAGCGCTTGCTCCTGCTCCAGTCCGCTGGTGATCGGGCGACCGACCAGGGTCGAAAGCTCGTTGAGGCTCGGCTTCAGCAGGAATGCCCCGCCCTGACGTGCGGCGTAGGCCAAGGGCTCGCCGGACAGGTCGACGACCAGCCTGGCGCCGATGCGGCGCGTCAGGCTGAGCAGATCATCGTAGAACGTAAGCGCCACACCCGGCGGAAAGCTCCCACTCAGCACCAGATAAGCCGGCACCGGGTCCAGAGAGGTCAGTGCATCGAGACAGCGGGCCAGCTCCTCGGAGGACAAGGAGGGCCCAGGCAGTACAAAACGGTACTGCAGCCCGGTCTCAAACTCGTCCACGGTAAAACTTTCACGGGTGTCGCCAGCGATCGGAACGGGGCGGTGCGCCAAGCCCAGCTCATCCAGCGCTCGCTTGAGCAGATCGCCGAACGGACCGCCCGCAGGATAGACGGCCACCGCCTCGCCACCCAGCGTGTCGACCACCCGCGCGACGTTGATCCCGCCGCCTCCCGGGTCGTGGCGCGGCAGCGAGCAGCGTAACTTTTCGGTACTGGTTACCCGCGCAGTGCTGACGGACAGATCCATTGCCGGGTTCAGGGTCAGGCTGGCAATAACGGGCATCGATCACTCCTCGAAGCTTGGCAGGTAAAGCCTAACAGCCGACGTCAGGACAAGGACAATCGGCAAGACATTGCCCTGAAATGGCGCCCACCGCACAACGGCTGTGCACCCGACGTCGACCGACCTGGCGAGACCAACGACACGAGCCGCATGAAACGGGGCCGCAGGATGACTGGCACGTTAGATGCTTCGCAATCGACACGGTAGGCCAACGGCGGTCTCCACCCTAAGACAAAGGCGTCGCACCATTCCTGCTCCGGCAGGCGTGATGCGGCGCCTTTTTGTTTTCGCCTCGACGTTGGGGCGGCCTCTTTTGCACAAGACGAATGCCTGGAGCCCACCCGATGAATACCAGTTTCTGGAAAGCCGGCCACACGCCGACCCTGTTATCAGCCTTTCTCTATTTCGACCTGAGTTTCATGGTCTGGTACGTGCTTGGCCCGCTTGGCGTCCAGATTGCGGCCGACCTCGGCCTCACCACACAGCAGCGTGCCTTCATGGTCGCCACGCCGATCCTTTCCGGTGCCGTGCTGCGCCTGGTGCTGGGCATGCTGGCCGACCGCACCTCCCCCAAGACCGCCGGGCTGTTCGGTCAGGTCGTGGTGATCGCTGCGCTGTTCGTGGCCTGGCTCCACGGCATTCATAGCTATGAACAAGCCCTGCTGCTCGGCCTTTTCCTTGGCATGGCGGGGGCCTCCTTCGCCGTCGCGCTGCCACTGGCTTCGCAGTGGTATCCACCGCAGCATCAGGGAAAGGCCATGGGCATTGCCGGTGCGGGCAACTCCGGTACGGTGTTCGCGGCGCTGTTCGCACCTGTGCTGGCGACGATGTTTGGCTGGAGCAATGTGTTCGGTCTCGCGCTGATTCCATTGGTCCTGGTGCTGATCATCTTCGCCACGCAGGCGAAGAATGCACCGAATCGTCCCGCGCCCAAGTCCTTTGCCGACTACATGAAAGCCCTCGGCGACCGAGACAGCTGGTGGTTCATGTTCTTCTACAGCGTCACCTTCGGCGGCTTCCTCGGCCTGGCCAGTACCCTGCCGGGCTATTTCCATGATCAGTACGCCTTCGACCCGGTCAAGGCCGGCTATTACACCGCCGCCTGCGTCTTTGCCGGCAGCATGCTGCGCCCGCTCGGGGGGGCACTGGCCGACCGAATCGGCGGCATCCGCTCGTTGCTGGTGATGTACACGGTTGCTGCCGTTTGCCTGTTCGTTGTCGGCTTCAATCTACCGAGTTCGACGGCTGCACTGGCCTTGTTCGTGGTCGCCATGCTCAGCCTGGGAGCGGGCAACGGTGCGGTGTTCCAACTTGTGCCACAACGCTTCCACAAGGAAATCGGCGTGATGACCGGTCTGGTCGGCATGGCTGGCGGCATTGGTGGTTTCCTGCTCACCGCAGGTCTCGGCGCCGTCAAGCAGGCCACGGGTGACTATCAGATGGGCCTCTGGCTGTTCGCCAGCCTGGGTGCGCTGGCGTGGTTTGGCCTCTATGGTGTGAAGCGCCGCTGGAGAACCACCTGGGGTTCTGCCGCGATGACTGCCGCCCGCGTCTGAGTTCATCCAGGCAACACTCGGAAGGCAGGCCTCAGGGCCTGCCTTCGTCGTTCGTTTTTGCAGGCGCGCCATTGGAGTTTCGCCCATGCCCTTGCAGCTGTCGTTTGGTGAAGCCACCGCCACCGGCCCCCGCAATGAGAACCAGGACGCCCTGCGGATCGTGACGCCGACCCCGGGCCTTGCTGCCAGCAAGGGGGCGCTGTTCGCCATCGCCGACGGCGTCAGCCACTGCGCTGACGGCGGCCTCGCCGCTCGGGCGACCCTGCAGGCATTGGCGACCGACTACTACGCCACGCCGGAAACCTGGACCGTCGCGCAGTCGCTGGATCGACTGTTGGTCGCGCACAATCGCTGGCTACAGGCCAATGGCGGCGGGCTGCCGTTGCTGACCACGCTGACCGCGCTTGTACTGCGCGGGCGCCGCTTCACCCTCGCCCATGTCGGCGATTGTCGCGCCTACCGTTGGTTGGATGGCGAGCTGCAGCGGCTGAGCGAAGACCATGTCTGGGAACAACCCGGCATGCAGCACGTACTCAAGCGCGCGATGGGGCTGGACCAGCACCTGGTGGTGGATTATCTCGACGGCGAACTCAGGCTTGGCGAAAGCTTTGTGCTGCTGAGCGACGGCGTCTGGGCCAGCATCACCGAGGGCGATATTCAGAACATCCTGCGCGCCGAGCCGGATCTCTCACGCGCGGCCCATGCGCTGGTCCATCTCGCCCACCAGACCGGCAGCCAGGACAACGCCAGCGCGCTGCTGCTACGGGTCGACGAACTGCCGGAAACGGCGCTGGCTGACTCACTCGCGCAACTGGCGAGCTGGCCGCTGCCGCCAAAGCTGCGCCCGGGGCAGGTGTTCGAAGGCTGGACAGTCACGGCGTTATTGGCCGAGTCGCGGCAATCGCTGGTTTACCGGGTCAGCGATCAGCAGGGTCAGCCCTGGCTTTTGAAAACCTTGCCGCCAGATCGTCATGACGAGCCTCAAGCCGGGCCGGCACTGCTGCAGGAAGAATGGTTTTTACGCCGCGTCGCTGGCCGGCACTTTCCGGAAACCCATGGCCTGCCGCAGCGCCAGCACCTGTACTACGTCCAGCGCGAGTACAGCGGCCAGACCCTCGCCCAGCTGTTCACCCAGCAGGGCCCGATGGCGATGGTCGACTGGTTGCAGCTGACGCCACGCCTGATTCGCGCGCTGGGCATGTTGCATCGGCGTAACATCCTGCACCGCGACATCAAGCCGGAAAATCTGCACAGCGATGATGCCGGTGAGCTACGCCTGCTGGACTTCGGCCTCGCCTACTGCCCGGGCCTATCCCAGGATCAACCGCACAACCTGCCGGGTACGCCGAGCTATATCGCCCCGGAAGCCTTTGCTGGCGCAGAGCCAAGCCGGGAACAGGACCTCTACGCAGCCGGCGTCACGCTTTTTTATCTGCTCACAGGCCACTACCCCTACGGCGAAATCGAAGCCTTCCAGCGGCCGCGTTTCGGCAACCCGGTGCCGGCCAGTCGCTATCGCCCCGACCTGCCCCAGTGGCTGGACGACATGCTCAAACGCGCCGTCGCGGCTGATCCCTCACAGCGCTTCGAAACCGCGGAAGAATGGCTGTTGACCCTGGAACAGGGCGAGCGCCTGGCAGGCGCTGCACCCAAGCTGCCGCTGCTGGAGCGTGAACCGTTGAAGGTCTGGCGCAGCCTGGCCTTGTGCTCACTGCTGTTGAACCTGGTCATGCTCGTCTGGTTGACGAAAGGCGCTTAGCGAAAAACTCGCCGTCAAATGCTGACGCGTCGGACGATCAAGCCTTGCCGAGAAACGCGCGTCAGCTGCCGCACACACTCCTCCAGACGCTCTGCGCTCGGCGCCTGGACGACCGCCAGGTCAAAACTGTTGGAGGCGAAGTGCGCCAGCGATTCATCAGCTCCGGTGAACTGAACGACAAAGGCGCGCGGCCTGCCCCAGCGCTTCGGCCAGCCGTCCAGATAGCGCAGAAGCGAGGGCTGATGGCTACCGCCAAGGAGGATTTTCGGATTGCTACGGACCAGCCCGCCAGTGATCGGGGCCAAGCGTAGAGGAGCGCGTTGCAGTGCATTCATTGGGAGAAGTCCCGCCTCAAGAATTCCGCTGGGCAGCGGTGGGAGGCGACACCGAACCAGCGCTTTAGCGGTATTTCGAAGCCTTGGCTCCAGGCGCCCCGCAAGTAGCTGACTAAATCGGCGCATGGGCTGAACAATAGAAAAGCGGCACGGCGGCTGTCAACGGCCAATTTCCGGCAGGCTTGGGTGCCGGCCTGCACCAGTGCTGCGCAGAGCGCTTCATCGGGGTGCAATAAATCGCCAATTGCGTTCGCATAACGGCAGCTAAACCGCTGAAAACACTCAAAAGCCCGGTTGGCACAGCCTCTGCATTACCTGCCTCACATAGGCTAGACCTTCAACGTGGAGGGTCGGGCTCCGAATACGGAAAAAAGGACAAAGGCGTCCTCACTGGGAGATCAGTGGGACGCCTTTTTTCGTTCTGGATTTTTACAACGGCACGGCAGGCAGCTATCGACTGCTCGGTCTACGGGGAGAACGGCATGAAGAAACTCAAGCTGGTGATGATCGGCAACGGCATGGCCGGGGTACGCACCCTGGAAGAGCTGCTCAAGCTTGCCCCCGAGCTTTACGACATCACCGTGTTCGGTGCTGAGCCGCATCCCAACTACAACCGAATCCTGCTCTCCCCTGTGCTGGCCGGAGAGCAGACCTTCGAGGAGATCGTGCTCAACGATCTCAAGTGGTACGCCGACAACAACATCCGCTTGATGCTGAACCGCAAGGTGGTCGAGATCGACAGGGTCAAGCGCCGTGTGATCGCTGAGGATGGCAGCGAGGCGGAATATGACCGACTGCTGATCGCCACAGGGTCGAATCCCTTCATCCTGCCGGTTCCCGGCAATGATCTGGAGGGCGTGATCGGTTATCGCGACATCGCTGACACCCAGGCGATGATGGACGCTGCCAAGACCCACAAGCACGCCGTGGTAATCGGTGGCGGACTGCTTGGGCTGGAAGCCGCCAACGGTCTGAAGCTGCGCGGCATGGACGTCACGGTTGTGCACATCGGTGAATGGCCGATGGAGCGCCAGCTCGATAAGACGGCCGGCACCCTCTTGCAGAACGCCCTGGAAAGCCGCGGCTTGAGCTTCAAGATGAAAAAGCAGACCGCCGAGCTGATCGGCAACGAAGCCGGTCGGGTCAAGGCCGTGCGCTTTGCCGATGAGGAGGTCATCGACGCCGATCTGGTGGTGATGGCCGCCGGCATCCGACCCAACAGCACGCTGGCCGAGAAGGCCGGCATCCCCTGTGACCGCGGCATCCTGGTCAATGACACCCTGCAAACCTATGACCCGCGCGTGTATGCCGTCGGCGAGTGTGCCAACCATCGCGGCACAGCCTACGGCCTGGTGGCGCCGCTGTTCGAGCAGGCCAAGGTCTGCGCCAACCACCTGGCGATGCTCGGTTTCTCGCGCTATCTCGGCTCGGTGACCTCGACCAAGCTCAAGGTCACCGGCATCGACCTGTTCTCCGCTGGCGATTTCCTCGGTGGTGAAGGCACCGAGACCATCACCCTTTCCGACCCCATCGGCGGGGTCTACAAGAAGCTGGTGATCAAGGACAACATTCTCGTCGGCGCTTGCCTGTACGGCGATACGGCCGACGGTGGCTGGTATTTCCGTCAGGTGCGCGAAGGCCATAACGTCAGCGAAATTCGCGATCACCTGATGTTCGGTGAAGGCGCCATCGGTGACACCGGTCATCAGGGCCAAAACAAGGCGATGGCCATGCCCGACGGCATGGAAGTCTGCGGCTGCAACGGTGTGTGCAAGGGCGACATCGTCAAGGCGATTCAGGAACACGGGCTGTTCTCCGTTGACGACGTGAAGAAGCACACCAAGGCGGCCAGCTCCTGCGGCTCCTGCGCCGGGCTGGTCGAACAGATCCTGATGAACACCGTCGGCGGTGCGGCGGACGTAAAGCCCAAGAGCGAAAAAGCCATCTGCGGGTGCAGTGATCTCCCGCATGGGCAGGTGCGCAAAGCCATTGTCGAGCAACACCTGATCAGCATTCCGGATGTGATGAGCTACCTGAACTGGCGCACGCCCAACGGCTGCGCCACCTGCCGCCCGGCGTTGAACTACTACCTCATCTCCTCCTGGCCGGGCGAAGCGAAGGACGACCCGCAGTCGCGTTTCATCAACGAGCGCGCCCACGCCAATATCCAGAAAGACGGCACCTACTCGGTGGTGCCCCGCATGTTCGGCGGCGTGACCAATGCTGCCGAGCTGCGCCGCATTGCGGATGTTGCCGACAAGTACCAGGTGCCGATGGTCAAGGTCACCGGTGGCCAGCGCATCGACCTGCTGGGCATCAAGAAAGATGACCTGCCGAAAGTCTGGCAAGACCTGGACATGCCGGACGGCCACGCCTACGGCAAATCCATTCGCACCGTGAAGACCTGCGTCGGCAAGGAGTTCTGCCGTTTCGGCACCCAGAATTCGACCGCGCTGGGCATCGATCTGGAGAAGGCGCTGTTCGGTATGTACTCGCCGCACAAGGTCAAGCTGGCCGTCTCCGCCTGCCCGCGCAACTGCGCCGAATCGGGCATCAAGGACGTCGGCATCATCGGCGTGGACTCGGGCTGGGAGCTCTACGTCGGCGGCAATGGCGGGATCAAGACCGAGGCCGGTGAATTCTTCGTCAAGGTCAAGACCGCAGACGAAGTCGCCGAATACAGCTTTGCCTTTCTTCAGCTCTACCGCGAAGAAGCCTTCTACCTCGAGCGCACCGTGCATTACATGCAGCGTGTAGGCCTGGAATACATCAAAAAGGTCGTTCTCGAGGACGAAGCCCGGCGCAAGGCGCTGGCCCAGCGGCTGATGTTCTCGCTGAGTTTCGAGGGCGACGGCTGGAAGAAAGCCATCGCCGAGCAATCGTTGAAGAAAGAGTACGAAACCATCCAGTTGACCCAGATCGAGCCGGCATGAGCGGCCGCCGTCAGCTCCAGCCGATCACCCCATCGCGAGGAAACACTCCATGAAATGGTTCGATATCTGCTCCCTGGACGAGATCAACCCACTCGGCGCACGCATTGTCGCCGGGCCGAAAGGCGACATTGCGGTGTTCCGTACCGCCGACGATCAAGTGTTCGCGCTGGACGACCGCTGCCCGCACAAGGGCGGCCCACTGTCCCAGGGCATCGTGTTCGGTAAGCAGGTCGCCTGCCCGCTGCACAACTGGCAGATCAACCTCGACAGCGGCGAAGCGGTCGCGCCCGATGTTGGCTGTGCCCATCGCCATGAAGCCCGCGTCGAGAACGGTCGCGTGCTGCTTTCGCTGAACAGCGCAACTGAGTGCGCCTGAGCGTGGCGGGCAACCGTAGGGTGGGCTTCAGCCCACCAACCCGCGCAACCGCAGCTCGGGTTATAGAAGAGAGATGCGTGCTGGAAATTCAATGCTGAAGACCGTTGCTAAAGCCAAGCCACGGTGGGCTAAAGCCCACCCTACGGTTAGGGAATCTCATCAGGAGACCGCGCCATGCAAATGACAACCGCCTCTACCTGCTGCTACTGCGGCGTGGGCTGCGGCGTGCTGATCGAGCACGACGGCGAGCGCATCCTTGATGTCACCGGCGACCCCAGCCATCCAGCAAACTTCGGCAAGCTGTGCAGCAAGGGTTCGACCCTGCACCTGACCGGCGATCTCGACGCCCGGGCGCTCTACCCCGAGCTGCGCTTGGGCAAAGCTCTGGCCCGTACACGTACCGGCTGGGACAGCGCGCTCGATCATGCCGCCAACGTATTCGCCGAGACCATCGCCGAGCACGGGCCGGACAGCGTTGCCTTCTATATCTCCGGGCAGTTGCTGACCGAGGATTACTACGCGTTCAACAAGCTGGCCCGCGGGCTGGTGGGCACCAACAACATCGACTCGAATTCGCGCCTGTGCATGTCTTCGGCGGTGGTTGGCTACAAGCGCAGCCTCGGTGCCGACGCGCCACCCTGCAGTTACGAAGACATTGAGCAAAGCGACTGCGTGCTGATCGTCGGCAGCAACATGGCCTATGCGCATCCGGTGCTGTTTCGCCGCCTCGAAGAAGCCAAGGCTAAACGACCCGAGAGGCAGATCATCGTGGTCGATCCACGGCGTACCGACACCGCCGAGCTGGCCGACCAGCATCTGGCGATTCTTCCGGGCACGGACGTCGCGCTGTTCCACGGCATCCTGCACATACTGCTGTGGGAGGGCTGGATCGACCGGGGCTTCATCGAAGCCCACACCGACGGTTTTGAGAACCTGAAGCGCCTGGTTCGCGACTACAGCCCGGCCCTGGTCGCGGACCTCTGCGGCATCAGCGTGGCCGAGCTGCAGGAATGCGCCCGCACGATCGGCAGCGCGCCGAGCTTCCTCTCGCTCTGGTGCATGGGCGTCAACCAGTCCACGGCCGGCAGCGCCAAGAACAGTGCATTGATCAATCTGCACCTGGCCACAGGCCAGATCGGCAAGCCTGGCGCCGGCCCCTTTTCGCTGACCGGCCAGCCCAACGCCATGGGTGGCCGGGAAACCGGCAGCCTGTCCAACCTGCTACCCGGTCATCGCGAAGCTGGCAATGCCGAGCATCGCGCCGAGGTCGCCGACTATTGGGGCGTCCCGGCACTGCCGGAAACCGCTGGTCTCTCGGCCATCGAGCTGTTCGAAGCGGTGCGCAGCGGCAAGATCAAAGCCCTGTGGATCGCCTGCACCAACCCCGCGCAATCGATGCCGGACCAGCAGAAGGTTCACGAAGCCCTGGCGGCTTGCCCGTTCGTGGTGGTGCAGGAAGCCTTCTTTACCACTGAAACCTGCCGCTACGCCGACCTGCTATTGCCCGCCGCCAGTTGGGGCGAAAAGGAAGGCACGGTGACCAATTCCGAACGCCGCGTCAGCCATGTGCGCTCGGCCATCGCCGCACCGGGTCAGGCGCGTGCCGACTGGTCGATCACCTGCGATTTTGCTCGGCGCCTGGAAAGCCTGATGCGTCCCGGTCAGGCCAGCCTGTTCGACTTCAACAACCCAGCCGCGCTGTTCGAGGAATACAAGCTGCTCACACAGGGCCGCGACCTTGACCTGTCCGGCCTCAGCCACGCCGTGATCGACCGTCTCGGCCCGCAGCAATGGCCTTTCCCCGCTGGTGCTCGGCAAGGCACGCCGCGGCTCTACGAAGACGGCGTGTTCCCGACCGGCAACGGCCGTGCACGTTTCCTCGCCGAGCAATATCAGGCGCCGAAGGAGAAACGCGAGGCGCGGTTCCCGTTGACCCTGAACACCGGCCGCCTGCGTGATCACTGGCACGGCATGAGCCGCACCGGAACCGCTGCGCGCCTATTCGGCCACGTCGAAGAAGCACTGCTCAGCATGAACGGCGATGACATGCGTCGTCGTCGCCTGCTCGATGGCCAACTGGTCAAGGTGCGTAGCCGCCGTGGCGAGCTGCTGTTGCCGGTTCACAAGGACGACAGCCTACGTCCGGGCCAGGCTTTCCTGCCGATGCATTGGGGTGACCGCTTCCTCAAGGGCTTGGGCGTCAACAGCCTCACGCTGCCGGCCTTCGACCCGATTTCCAAGCAACCGGAACTCAAGCACGCCGGGGTCGAGGTGGAAAAGGTTGAGCTGCCATGGCAGTTCTTTGCCCTCGTCGAAGGCTCCGTGCAGAAACGATTCGAAGCGCTGCGCCCGCTGTTCGAAGGCTTCGCCTACGCCAGCTTCAGCCTGACCGGCCGCGAGCGGCCGGCGCTGGTCATCCGCGCGGCATGCAACGAGCCGCCTAGCCGCGCACAACTGGCGCAACTTGAGCAACTGCTCGGCCTGGATGAAGGCCCTGTGCTGGTCTATGACGACCCGCGACGCAGCGTCGGCAAGCGGGTGCATATCGAGGATGGCCGCATTGTCGCCCTCAGTCTGTCCGGCGAAACCGCCGCGCGCGACTGGCTAAAGCAACTCTGGCACGACGGCAAGGCCGACCAAGCACTGCGCCGCTGGTTGCTCGCGCCATTGAGCACGCCGCCAGGCGGCGACGTGCGTCCCGCCAAGACGCTGTGCAACTGCATGAACGTCAGCCAGGACGCGATCTGTTCAGGCATTGAGCGGGGCCTGGATTTGAATGGATTGAAGCGGGAGCTGGGGTGCGGCACCAGTTGCGGCTCCTGCGTACCGGAAATCAAGCGGCTGTTGGTGAAACAACCGGCAGTGGCTTGAACATCAACAGCTGGCGATGCATGGCGCGTCGCCGACGTGAATAAAGCAACAGATGAGGTGGAAACATGAGCGCAAAAGTCTGGCTGGTTGGCGCGGGGCCCGGTGATCCGGAGCTGCTGACACTCAAGGCCGTACGCGCCATGGGTGAGGCACAGGTCGTACTGATCGATGATCTGGTCAATCCCGCCATTCTCGAACACTGCCCCAACGCGCGGGTGATCCCAGTGGGCAAACGCGGCGGCTGCCGGTCGACACCACAAGCCTTTATCCATCGGTTGATGCTGCGCTATGCGCGCCAGGGCAAATGCGTGGTGCGCCTGAAAGGTGGCGATCCGTGCATTTTCGGCCGCGGTGGCGAAGAAGCCGAATGGCTGGCCCAGCGCGGGATAGAGGTCGAACTGGTGAATGGCATCACCGCCGGCCTGGCCGGCGCCACACAGTGCGGTATCTCGCTGACCCAACGCGGCGTGGCACGCGGCGTGACGCTGGTCACCGCGCACACGCTCGACGGCAGCAGCCCCGAGTGGCATGCACTGGCGAAAACCGGTACTACCCTGGTCGTCTACATGGGGGTAAGCAGCTTGCAGCAGGTTCAGCTCGGTCTCATGGAAGGCGGCCTGTCGGCCAGCACCCCGGTGGCGATGATCGAAAACGCCTCATTGCCCCAGCAGCGCGAATGTCGTTCGCAGCTCGGTGTGATGTGCACTGACGCAGCCGCTTTTCAGCTCAAGAGCCCAGCGATTCTGGTCATCGGTGAAGTTGCGGCGCAGGCCGTAACGCAGGTTTTGAGCCGCATCGCATAGCCTGTGCATTGGACTCACTCAGGCGTTTGATTGTCTTGGTGGCCGTGATGGCAATGTGACGGTAGTTTCCGCGCCCCACATTTAGGCACGGAGCCAACCGATGAAAACGCCCGCATATTTCGCTGCCCTAGCTGCCGCAGCCTTGCTGACAGGCTGCGTCGTGCAAAGCACGTACACCAAGACCGTAACGGTGACAAAAGACCCGAGCGGAAAAGTGTTAAACATCACCGAGACCGAAACCGTGGTGCAGCCTGCCCAGGGCTATCCAGTCAAGTTGCAACTGATCAAGGACGTTCAGCCATAACTGGGTGCGTCATTTGCAGGTCCAGCGGGATATAAAAAAACCGCGACCCTGAGGTCGCGGTTTTTTTGTCACGGTTCGAGCATCACGCCTTCTGCCGCAGCTTCTCCGGTTTGATCAGGAAGCGCGCCAATGCAGGCAGCAGCCAGATCGCGCCGACCATGTTCCAGAGGAACATGAAGGTCAACATCAGGCCCATGTCAGCCTGGAACTTGATCGCCGAGAACACCCAGGTGAACACACCGATGGCCAGGCAGATGCCGGTGAAAACCACCGCCTTGCCAGTCGACTTCAGGGTTTCGTAATAGGCATCCTGCAGCGTCATGCCCTGGCGCAGGTAGGATTCCAGACGGCTGTAGATATAGATGCCGTAGTCCACACCAATACCCACCCCGAGCGCGATCACCGGCAGCGTCGCGACTTTTACGCCAATCCCCATGAAGGCCATCAGCGCGTTGCCTAGGATGGAGGTCAGCACCAGCGGCAGGACGATGCACAGGGTCGCAGCGACAGAGCGGAAGGTCAGCAAGCACATGAAACTCACCGCTGCGTAGACCGCAATCAGCATGGTGGTTTCGGAGGCGGCGATGACTTCGTTGGTCGCTGCTTCGATACCGGCATTGCCTGCTGCAAGGACGAACTCTAGCCCTTCGCGGTTGTTTTCCTCGGCGAACTCGCGGGCCGCAGAAACAACATGCTCCAGCGTCTCGGCTTTGTGGTCATTGAGGAACACCAGCACCGGCGCGAGCGAGCAATCGCTGTTGTACATGCCTTCGGCACGCGCGATGGAGCTGTTCAGCACGAACTGGTTACGAGACAAGGTCTCCCACTTCAGGCTGCCCTCGTTCATGCCCTTGATGCTTTGCCGCGCCACGGTGACCATCGACACCGCTGACTGGACACCCTCGGTGTTCTCCATTTTCCACATCAGCTCGTCCATGGCGGCGAGCGTGTCGTAATGGGCGCAGCCTTCGGGGGCCGTCTTCACCATCACCACCAGCACGTCCGAACTGGTCGAGTAGTTGCTGATGACGAAGTCGTTGTCGAGGTTGTAACGCGAGTCCGGGTGCAGTTCCGGTGCGCCCTGGTCGAGGTCACCGATCTTCAGGTTCTGTCCGTACCAAAGTCCACCACCCACGGCGAGCAGCGCAATGACAATGGAAATCGGCGCGACGATCGGGTTGGCAAAGTTGGACAGCAGACGCCAGAACGGGTGGTTACGCGCGGCCTCCTCTCGAGCCTGCTTGACTGCACGCTGACTGATGCCCATGTAGGAAATCGCCACCGGCAGCAGGATCAGGTTGGTCAGAATAATGACCGCCACGCCCAGCGAAGCACCGATCGCCAGTTCGCGGATTACCCCGATATCGATCAACAGCAGGGTCACGAAGCCGACGGCGTCGGACGCCAAGGCCACCATGCCGGGAATGAACAGTTGGCGGAACGCCATCCGTGCCGCAGCTAACGGGTCGTCGGTTTCGCCGGAAGCCATGGCGATACCGTTGATCTTCTGCACGCCATGGGAGATCCCGATGGCAAATACCAGGAACGGCACCAGCATCGAATAGGGATCGAGCCCGAATCCCAGGGTGTGCAGCAGACCAAGCTGCCAGGCCACGGCAATCAGGGTCGTCACCACCACCGCGATGGTGCTCTTGAAGCAGCGGGTGAACCACAACAGCAGCGCCAGCGTGATGCCAATGGCGACAAAGAAGAACAGTGCGACGCCGACCAGACCATCAATCAGGTCACCGACCTTTTTGGCGAAACCGATGATGTGAATCTCCACATTCGGATTCTGCGCCTCGTACTTGTCGCGAATCTTCTCTTCCAGTTCGTGAGAGAACTTCTGGTAGTCGAGCTTGATCTGCTTGCTGCGATCATCCGGATCCGAGTAGGACTCCATCAGCGGCACGTCGATGATGCTGGACTTGAAGTCGTTGGCGACCAGACGGCCGACCTGACCGGACTTGAGAATGTTGCTGCGAAGGTCATCGAGACTTTCCGGCGACCCGTCATAGGTCTGCGGAATGACCTCACCGCCGGCGAAGCCCTGCTCCGTCACCTCGGTCCAGCGAACGCTGGGACTCCAAAGCGACTTCATGTTGGAGCGATCGACACCCTGGATATAGAACACTTCGTCATGGATCTGACGCAGCGTTTCCATGTAGTCCTTGGCGAAGATGTCACCGTCCTTGGCTGCCACGGAGATCCGCACCGTGTTGCCCAGGTTGGCCAGATCATCGCGATGTTGGAGCATGTTCTGAATGTAGGGATGCCCGAGCGGGATCATCTTTTCGAAGCTGGTCGAAGGACGAACCTGGGCAGCCTGGTAGAACAGGAACACGCTGATCAACAGGCAGACAAGGATCACTGCCGGTCGATTGTTGAATATCAGGCGCTCGAGAAACGACGCCGGCTTCTGCTGATGCTTGGTCATGTTGGCTCCGGCTTATTGTTGTTGTGCAGGCAGGTTGGCGCCGGTCGGCGAAACGATCCTGACACCACTCTGCCCGACGAGGATCAGGTTGCCGTCCGGATTGGACACGACGCCCGACAGGGAGCGCCGATCAGGGCGGCTGAACAGCTTGAAGCTCTTTCCGCTGTCCTCGCTACTGAGCACGGTGCCGCCATGGCCAACCACGACGATGCGTCCATCGGCCAATCTGTTGCCATCAGCCAGTCCCGATTCGACAGCATCACCGTCGTCCAACAGCTCGATGGCTTGCCAGCTGTCGCCAAAATCGGTTGAGCGGAACAGGTTGCCGCGCAGGCCAAACGCGACCACGACACCCGGTTCGCCACCGCCAACGACGCCGAAGAACGAGCCCTGATAAGGCGACTCGACGCGCTCCCAGGTCTCACCCATGTCGGCGGAGCGGAACATGCCGCCCATCTCGCCAACGATGAACAGGCCGGACCCGGGAATCTCGGCAATGGCATTGAGGTGAGAGCCGTCCTCGTTGTCCAGGCGATCGGCAACATCTTCCCAGTTCTCGCCGCCGTCGGTGGTTTCCAACAACACGCCGTAAGCTCCGGTGGCGAAACCGTGCTGGGCATTCTCGAACCAGACGTCGAGCAGCGGCACTTCGCCTTCGCGGTTCTCGTACTGCTGCGTCCAGGTCTGACCACCGTCCGTGGTACCGAGGATCAGCGCGTCGTGACCGACCGCCCAACCGTGCTGTTCGTCAGCGAAATACACCGCCGTCAGCAGCTGCCGAGTAGGCACCTTGGCCTGGGTCCAGCTGGAACCACCGTCGTCGGAATAGAGGATGTGGCCGCGATCACCGGCCGCCACCAGACGCTTGCCGGCATGGGCAATATCGAGAAGCAAGCTGGTGGCGGCTTTCTGCGATTCGATCGCATATCGAACGCCCGGCTCGGCAGGGTTTTGGGCCTGAGCAGACGCGGCTAGAAACAGGATGGAGAGAACACTGCAGAGCGAGAGCGTTCTTGCCAGCGGCGATTGACTACGGAACATCGGCGTGCGTGTCGTTTTTTCCACGCGGCCAACCGGTGTGCGCCACATGACGGGCTCACTCATACATACCCCCTTTATTCTTATTAGGTAAGGCCTGCGTAGGAAGGCAGGCGGGGCCATGCTATAGGGCTTTCGAAAGCGGCGGCAATTGGCTGGACGTTATGTTTTGTTAAGCATGGCTCAATGATGTTGCGTGATAGGTATGCCTTATGGCACGGCGCTTGGCGCTCTTCTTCTCCGGCATTGGAAGGGGATGTCTGATCGCGACCGGCTAGCACCTCTGTGAACGAAAAATCCCGCGGCAAGCGCGGGATTCTCGACAGTCATTGCCTCAAGTCGCAGCCCTGATCAGGCAAGGCTCTTGCTTACCACCTCGTAGACATCACTCGACAAGTCACCGGAGGCCAGGATGCGCTCCAACTCTGTTTTCATCAGGCCCTGACGACCGGCATCGTACTTGCGCCAGCGGGTCAGCGGTGCCAGCAGCCGTGAAGCGATCTGCGGATTGAGCTTGTTGAGTACGATTACCTGGTCAGCGAGGAAGCGATAACCGGCGCCATCGGCCCGGTGGAAGTTGACCAGGTTCTGATTGGCGAAGGCCCCGATCAACGCACGCACCTTGTTCGGGTTCTTCAGCGTGAACGCCGGATGCTGCATCAGATGCTGGACGCGCTCCAAGCCACCCGGTTGCGTATTGCCGGCCTGGACGCTGAACCACTGATCCATGACCAGCGGGTTGTCCTTGAAGTGCTCGGCAAAGGCTTCCAGTGCCTTGGCGCGCTCGGCCTCGAAGTTCGAATTGACCAATACCGCCAACGCCGTCAGGCGCTCGGTCATGTTATCGGCCTGCTCGAACTGGTCGACGCAGGCAGCCACCACGTCCGGCTTGCCGCTGAGCATCAGGTATGACAGCGCGATGTTTTGCAAGGCGCGACGGGCGAAGTGGCTGGCTTCAGCGACATAGGCCGTCTGGCGCGACACCTCGCGATTGGCCTGATAACGCTTCCAGAGCAGATCGTACAGAGCAGCAGAAATACCATGGCGAGCGAAGTCGCGCGCTGCGTGGATGGCATCGACGTCAGCCACCTCACTGATTTCGGTGAGGTAGGCCTCACTCGGCAGTGACAGCATTTCGGCAACCATGGCCTGATCGAGACTCTCATCTTCCAGCTGGCTGCGCAGCGCAGCAACGAGCCGTTGATCCAGCTGCAACGCTTCGCCGCGCTGGTGTTGACCGATCATCTGCTGCAGCACCTGAACCGACAGCTGCTGGCCCGCTTCCCAGCGATTAAAGCCGTCGGAGTCATGCTGCATCAGGAACATCAACTGATCGCGGCTGTAGGGGAAGTCCAGCTTCACCGGTGCGGAGAAACCGCGCAACAGCGACGGCAGTGGCTGCTCTGGCACGTCGACAAAAGTGAAGGTCTGCTCAGGCTGGTCGACTGCCAACACACGGGTAGTGCCCACTGCAGCGTCTTCGCCTTGGAGGCGCAAGGCGATTTCATTGCCCTGCCCGTCCAGCAGACCCAGCGAGACCGGGATGACGAACGCCGACTTCTCGCTCTGCCCAGGCGTCGGTGGGCAGCTCTGGCGGAACGTCAGGCTGTAGGTTTTTGCGGTGGCGTCGTATTGCTCGCTGACAACCAGACGCGGTGTGCCAGCCTGACTGTACCAGCGCTTGAACTGGGTAAGGTCGGCGCCGTTGGCGTCTTCCATGGCCTTGACGAAATCGTCAACAGTGACGGCCTGGCCATCATGCCGCTCGAAGTAGAGGTCGCTGCCCTTGCGGAAACCCTCCTCGCCCAGCAGCGTCTGGATCATGCGAACCACTTCGGCGCCCTTCTCGTAAACGGTCAGGGTGTAGAAGTTGGAGATTTCGATGAAGGATTCCGGGCGTACCGAATGCGCCATCGGGCCGGCGTCCTCGGCGAACTGATGGGTGCGCAGGTAGGACACGTCCTCCACCCGCTTAACAGTCGGCGAGTTCATATCAGCGGAAAACTGCGAGTCGCGGAATACCGTGAAGCCTTCCTTCAGCGACAGCTGGAACCAGTCGCGGCAAGTCACGCGGTTGCCCGACCAGTTGTGGAAATACTCGTGAGCGACGATGGCCTCGACGCGCTGGTGAGCAGCATCAGTGGCCGTTTCGGCGCGCGCCAGCACCGCGCTGGAGTTGAAGATGTTGAGGCCCTTGTTCTCCATGGCGCCCATGTTGAAGTCGTTGACCGCGACGATCATGAAGATATCCAGATCGTATTCGCGGCCGTAGGCTTCCTCGTCCCACTTCATGGACTTCTTCAGGCTGTCCATGGCGTGCTGGCATTTGTCGACATTCTCCGGCTCGACGTAGATGCGCAGCGCTACATCCCGACCGCTCATGGTGGTGAAGCTGTCCTCGATACACCAGAGGTCACCCGCCACCAGGGCGAACAGATAGGCTGGCTTCTTGAACGGATCTTCCCAGGTCGCCCAGTGACGGCCGTCGTCTTCTTCGCCGCTGGCCAGCGGGTTGCCGTTAGACAGCAGGATCGGATAGGCCTGCTTCTCGGCGCTGACCGTCGTGGTGAAGGTGCTCATCACATCCGGGCGGTCCAGGTAATAGGTGATCTTGCGGAAGCCCTCGGCCTCACATTGGGTGCAGAACATGCTGCCGGATTTGTAGAGGCCTTCCAACGCCGTGTTGCTTTCAGGGTGAATCACCACTGTGCTGTCGAGGGTGAAATTCGCCGCGTCGGGCTGCAGCGTCAGGCTTTCTTCGCCGATTTCGTAATCACCCAGGCCGAGCGGACGGTCGTTGATCGACAGGGAGATCAGCTCGAGATCCTGGCCATCCAGCCGCAGGGAAGGCAGACCGGCACCCGCCTCCGGGTTGCGCCGCATGACCAGCTGCGCATGGACCATAGTGCGGTCCTCGTACAGCTCGAAGGTCAGGTGGGTTTCATCGATCAGGTAATCCGGAACCTGATAATCCTTGAGATGAATGACTTTCGGTTGTTCGGTGCGCATCGGCTGGGCCTCTTCGAGGCAGCTAAAAGCGGCGAGCTTGAAGCTGCAGGTGAATAGCATCTGTTGGGCGGATCGTCATGCGTGATCCAACCAGTAGCTGCATGATCGATCCGTAGGGTGGATGTCGCTTTCTACATCCACCAATTCTGCCGCTTTGTTCATTTGGGTGGATGGCCACCCGTGGGTCGCCACCCGGTGGATCGGTGACGCGTGATCCACCCTACGCCGCGCTGCTTGCAGCTACCTGATACGACGTGAACTTGCGAACGTTGATAACGCCTGTATCGAGAATCAGATATTGACCCTTGATGCCCCGCAGGGTGCCTTCGACGACCGGCGTCTTTTCCAGGTCCAGGCTGACGATCTTGGTTGGGTAGGCCTCAACGGGGTAGCGGATCTCCAGCACCTGTGCATCGGCCACTGGCTGGATCGCCTGTAGCCCGTAGCGCTGTTGCAGCTCCCGCAACCCTTCGGCGCAGGCATCAAAGATCTGTTCACGGATCTCGACCAGATCAATGGGCTCAGCATCGCCCTTGAGCAGCGCGCGCCAGTTGGTGCGGTCTGCCACCTGACTGCGCAACAGGTCTTCGACCATACCCGACTGTTGTCGAGTCGCGACGCGCATGATCGGCAGCGCCTGGCTGGCGCCCTGATCGAGCCAGCGCGTCGGCAGTTGCGTAGCACGTGTGATGCCAACCTTGATGCCCGACGAGTTGGCGAGATACACCACATGGTCGGTCATGCAGAAGTCCATGCCCCACTGCGGATCGCGGCAGGTGCCGAAGTCGTGGTGGCATTTTTCCGGGCTCATGATGCAGATGTCGCATTGCGGCAGTTTCTTGAAGCAGGGATAGCAATAACCCTGGCTGAAACTCTTGTTGGTCTTACGGCCACAGTGGCTGCAATGGATGGCGCCCAGGTACTCCAGCCGAATCGTCTTGCCGATCAGTGGATTGACCGGCACCAGCGTGTCGTTCAGGCGGAAGGAATACTGGGCCTGATCACCCAGTTGAATCGACATCTTGCTCAGGGCGCCGCGTCCCAGCTCGAGCATCAGTGTCGGGTCCCGGAAGCGGGTGAAAACAGGCTGGTATCGATAGGCGCCTTGTTCTTGCTCTTGGAGGCGCATTCCTGGCCACCCATGTAGCCGGTGCGTTCCTCTTCCGGCAGGTTCTTCATCTCCCAGGCAATCATTGCGCCGAGGCAGGTTTCTTTCTGCTCGGGCGTCAACTTACGGCCGTCGCTCCACTTGCCCAGCTCGACGGCGGTCTTCAGGTTTTCGTAGATTTCAGGGGTGATGTTTTCGATGGCTTCGATAAAGGACGACATGACCGGCTCCCGGGGAAACGAGGGCGCATTCTACCGAGCGGCGCGGTTTTAGGGAAAACCGATCAGCCGTTGTGCTGCACTAGACCGCGGCCCTGCGGCGCGACAGCAGTCCCCCTAGAATGCCCGTCAGGCAGCCGGCCACCAGCCCACCAACGTGGGCTGCGTTGGCAATCGCCAAGGCGCCGAAGCTGACCACTTCGATCACGCCCGTCAGGCAGATCACCAGCCAGACCAGCATCAGCACCACAACGCCTGGGGGCAACCGGTAGGCCTCGTCGGGCGACAGTTTCTGGAACAGCCAGCAATGCCCGAGCAGTCCGTACAAGACGCCGGAAAGACCGCCAAATAGGCCCGGGCCGCCGTATGTGTATTGCGCCATGTTGGAAACAACACCGAACACCAGCGTCAGGCCAAGCAACATCAGCGCACCTTGTCGATATTCGATGCGCCGCCCGAGTTCCCAGTACCACATCGAGTTCATGGCCAGATGCAGGAAGCCGAAATGGACGAAGATGGGTGTCACCAGTCGCCACCACTCCCCGGCGGCCAGCGTCTGCTCAAGCGTCGCAAAGTAGGCGTAGTCACCGTCGATTCGGAAGTCACCAAAGCTGAACCAGCGGATGGTCTCGAAGTTTTCACCAAGCATGGTGATCGCGGCGGCGACCATCGTCAGCAGCAACACGGCTGCTGTCAGCGGGCTGCGGCGCAGGCTGGCTAAGAAACCGCCGCCCCGGCGTGCCGGTTGTTCGGCTACCACAGCGCCATCGCCCCTGGGGTAGCGCTGATACAGCTCTCGGACCTGTTCAGCGGTTGCCGCCGGTACCCGCAACACCTGCTCGCCGGACTCTTCGGAGACCCGGCAAGGGACCTGCAGGCGATGCAACAGGGAGATGAATCCGCTCAGGTCTTCTGACAATGGCAGGCGCAGCGCCTCAACGATGTTCATCTATCGCTCCACGTCTACCCAGACGAACTTCGCTGGGTCGAGTCTGGTTTCCTCATCGAGCCGGTAGGCGACGAGCTTGCCGTATTTCACCGCGCTGTAATCAAGACACGCGAGGTTAGGCCGGATCGGGGCCGGCGTTCCGCTGCGCCAGTAGTGCCCGACAAACAACAGCGGGTCATCGGGGCCGTAGAGGAACAGCTGGCTCTTCTGGCTTTCGCTGAGCGGCATCCGCGCAGCCTTCTCCGGCAGGCCGTCGGGCTGAAAAACGATATCGCCGTAGGTCTGGGGGTTCTCTTCCCAGAACTTCGTCCTGAAAAAACTGCGGGTGAAGCCTTCAGCACTGGTCAAGGTCAGGCCTTCCGGCAGCGGCATGTCGGTGCCGCGCAGGAGCCGGTCCAGCGCCTTGGCAGCGAAGCCCTGGTTGAACGCGGCGTCACGCAGAAAATCCAGATCGACGCGCCCCTGGCTCAACCGCAGTCGCAGCTGACTGATCACAGCGTTGTCCCAGCACGCATGCACGACGCGAAAACGCTCGCTTTCGAGGTACAGCGGTAAGGTCATGAACCATTCGCGGAAGGCACTCCACTCTTCCGAATATTGCTCGAACTGCTCAAAGGTATGCTGCAACAGCATGGCGTAACGCGGCGTGTGATCACGAACGAAGGTCTTGCCGCTCTCGGGCGGTGCCGGGGTATACCAGCCCAGCGCGTTGAATTCGTGATTGCCCATGATGCAATGCGCCTGTCCCGCTTCAACCATTGCATGGACCAAATGCAGCGCCTCGCGAATTCGAGGGCCACGATCGATGATGTCGCCAAGAAAGATCACTTGTCGGCGTGGATGCCGCCACACATCCCCGTGCTGACGATAGCCCAGCTGCTCCAGCAGGCGGGTCAAGGTGTGGGCACAACCATGCACGTCCCCGATCAGGTCGTAGCTGCGCTCCGGGTCGACAAACACTATTCCCCTCCACCGAGTCGGCTGCCCCAGCCAAGTTTGGTGCGGCAGACCTCGTAATAATTGTGGTCAAGCGGGTGGATCAGGTGAAGCTTTTGCGGTTTCTTGCGCACCGTGACGGTATCGCCTGGCGCACAGGTGAAATGGTTCTGGCCATCACAGGAGACCTGCGGATAGATCTGCATGTTCGGGGAAACGACGATTTTCAATTCGCTGTTGCCGTCCACCACGATCGGCCGGCTGGACAAGGTGTGCGGGTACATCGGTACAACCACGATCGCATCCAGGCGTGGGTGCATGATCGGCCCGCCGGCGGACAGCGCATAGGCCGTAGAGCCTGTGGGGGTGGCAATGATCAGCCCGTCGGCCTTCTGACTGCAGACGAACTGACCATCGATGTACAGCTCGAACTCGATCATCCGGGTCGACTTGCCGGGATGCAGCACCACGTCGTTGAGCGCGTCGCCTTCACCGATGGACTCCTCGAAGCGCCGCACCTGAGCCTCGAGCAGGAAACGATTCTCGAGCGTGTATTGCCCACTGAGCACCTCCGCGACCTTCTCTTCCAGCTCATCGGGGCGGATATCGGTGAGAAACCCAAGGCTGCCACGGTTGATCCCCAGCACCGGGACCCGATGTTTGGCCAGCGCACGCGCCGCGCCCAGCAAGCTGCCGTCGCCACCCACCACGATCACCAGATCGCAGGAATCGCCGAGACGCTGCCGCGACGAGGTCTGCATGCCATGGCCAGGCAGCACCTCAGCGATGTTTTCTTCGAGAATCACGTGCAGATGGCGCTCCACGAGGAATCTCTTCAACCGGCGAATGGTATCCAGCACCTGGGAACTGCCCAGGCGGCCGATGATGCCGATATTGCGGAACTGATCCATTGAAGCTCCCTGAGGCGAGACGGGTGACAAGCAATTGCGCGACAGAAGAAACACCGACCGGCCGAAGCTTAACAGGCACTGATTTGGTGTCGCGTAGGCACACTCAAGTTCAACGCCCTGTGTTGACCTGGATGCCCTGTCGCAATGCCGCCGACGAATTATGGGCGAAAGCTGGAAGTGGCAGCAAACCAACCTCGGCTATGCTGCTTGCATGAATCTTCCTTGCCTTGGTGATCTGCTTCCCAGCCTGCAGCACTCCGCCGTGCGGGATCTCGCCTGGGCGCTGCTTTCGCCACCTTTGCTGAGCGAAGCCCCGGCACCGCAGCGACACCCCCTCACGGCCAGCCGCTGGGCTGAGCAGCCCGATGAACTCGCGGACTGGCTGCGCCTGCTCGACACGCAGCCGGGCGTTCTTGATGCCTGGCTTGCACAACGCAGTGTTCGGCGGCTGGGCGTTTATTACGAGCGGCTCTGGCAATTTGCGTTGTGCCAGGCGCCGGATATCGATCTGCTGGTGGCGAATCTGCCGATCCGTCAAGGCGGTCATACCCTGGGCGAACTGGATCTGCTCCTGCGCGACCGAGAAGGCGTCCATCACCTGGAACTGGCCGTCAAGTTCTACCTTGGGCAGGACGGCGACAGCGCACGGCACGATCGCTGGCTGGGCCCCGGCAGCCACGACCGGCTCGATATCAAGCTGCGGCGACTTTGCGAGCATCAACTCAGGCTGCCGTCGGAGCCCGCCGCGCAGCTGCTGCTCAGCGAGCTGACCTGCGCCCAGATCAACAGCGCACTGTGGCTGGGCGGCTATCTGTTCCGGCCGCTAACAAGCAGGTGCTCTGCGCCTGTTGGCGCCGACCCAAGACATCTGGGCGGGCGGTGGCTGCGTCACCCAGACTGGGCCAGCTTCGCTGGACACGACGATCGCGCCACCTGGCAACCGCTACCCCGGCATGCATGGCTGGCACCTGCGCAGATGCCGCTGGATGACGTTTGGAAGCGGGCCGATTTCGATCGTTGGCTCAGCGAAGTAGAGAGTCAGCACAAGGCGAAAATGCTGGTGCGCCTGGAGCCGCAGGCGAACGGAACCTGGATCGAACAAGAGCGCCTGTTCCTGGTACCCAGCGCCTGGCCGGCTCACTGAGCCGCAGCTGACGTGAAAACGTCATCGGCATCCTGCAGACTTGGGCGGCGACAGCAGTGCCACCTCCTTTCACCGCAAGGGTCAGCCTCGATGAGCTCGGACCAGCTCCATCCAAACGCCCCGGAACACTCGAATCCGTGGACAATTTTTCTGTTATTTCTGCGCCTGGGCCTGACCTCATTTGGCGGTCCGGTGGCGCACCTGGGGTATTTCCGTGAGGAGTTCGTTCACCGCCGGCGCTGGCTTGACGAGCAAGGCTACGCGGACCTGGTAGCGCTCTGTCAGTTTCTCCCCGGCCCGGCGAGCAGCCAGGTCGGGATCGCCATAGGGTTGCTGAGGGGCGGCTATCGCGGTTCGCTGGCGGCCTGGACGGGATTCACCCTGCCGTCAGCGATCGCGCTGGCATTGTTCGCGCTTGGCGTCGGCCGCTGGGGGGACAGCTTGCCGGACGGAGTCCTCCACGGACTGAAAATCGTCGCGGTCGCGGTCGTGGCTCAGGCGGTATGGGGAATGGCGCGCAATCTGTGCACCGATGGTCCGCGTATCGCTATCGCGCTGCTGGCTGCATGCGCTGTTCTGCTGTTGACCAGTGCCTGGGCGCAGCTGGTCGTCATTGCCATCGCCGGTCTGACGGGACTGCTGTTGTTTCGTCCTGCTGCGGCGTCCGGCCTGACGCCCTTCCAGCCTCGCGTGAGCCGAACAGCCGGCGTCGTGGCGGTGCTGCTGTTCTTTGCCTTACTGCTGCTGCTGCCCGCTTTGGCTGCTGTCTCGAGCAATCAGCTGGTGGCGATGGTCGACAGCTTCTACCGCGCAGGCGCCTTGGTCTTCGGGGGAGGCCACGTGGTGCTGCCGCTACTGCAAGCCGAAGTCGTGCCCAACGGCTGGGTCAGCAACGACACGTTTATGGCCGGTTACGGCGCAGCCCAGGCGGTCCCAGGACCGCTGTTCACCTTCTCTGCTTTTCTCGGGGCCTCGATTGGCAGCGGCAGCAGTCTGATCAATGCCGCGCTGTGCCTGATTGCCGTGTTCATCCCGTCGTTTCTACTGGTATTTGGCGCTATGCCTTTCTGGGATCGTCTGCGCGCCAATCGAAGGATGCAGGCAGCGCTGGGCGGTGTGAATGCGGCGGTGGTCGGCCTGTTACTTGCTGCGCTGTACGATCCGGTGTGGACCAGCGCGATTTTTGGCCCTGGTGACATTGTCCTGGCAGCGATTGCTCTGTCGGCCCTGATGGTGTGGAAGTTGCCGCCCTGGCTGGTGGTAATGGCCGGTGGCATCGGCGGCTGGCTACTTGTCATGCTGAGCTAGGATCACATCGGCTCAACCGCTGAGTTCGGTACGCCCGCCGGAACGTGCGAGGTAACCGCTACCCTGCTCACAGAGCAACGTCGCATAATCCTCCGCCGACAGCCCGTCGAGGCCGCCCCGCAGCGGATAAGCGCTGAAGCCCAACTGCGTCAGCAGAAACACCGCGCTGGCGCTGCGTTTGCCGTTGTCGCAGTAACACAGGTACAACCGATCCTGCTTTAGCAATCGCGTCTTCAGCCGCAACAGATGCAGTGGCATCGTCAGCGCTTGCTGGGCATGCCCCCGCTCATACTCTTCCAGCAACCGGACATCCAGCCATTGTGCACCCTGCTCGATCAGCGCGTTGGCCTCCTCGAGGCTGAGCTCGTCAACCACCGGCGCTTTCAATAGCGCAACGAAATTCTCGCGCGCCAGCTTCAGCACGCAGCCATCCTCGATCAGCGTAACGGTGGCGTTACGCGGTGCGTCGGTCAGCAGCGCTTCTTCCCCAAAGCAGGCTCCGACGTCCAGCTCCGCCACTACCTGGCTGGCGCTGCCAAGGCCGGTCATGACTTCGGCGCGGCCGCTCTTCAGAAAGTAGCAACAGTCGCCAGCCTCACCTTCACGCAGCAGCACGTGGCCGGCCGGGAGGTCGATGGTTTCGAGCTTGGTAAGCATGTCGCGTACGTTTGCCGGGGGCACCTTGGCGAACAACGGGTTTTCCAGCAACGCTTCGAGCCAGTCGGTCAGCTCACCTGCCGTTGCCAGCTCCAACAGCAGATCGGCATTGGCATGCTGCCATGTCACAAGGCGCTCGAGCTGCGCACTGTCGATGCACAACACGCTGGCATCTTCCAGGGCGCAGACTTTGTTCAGCCGTACGCCGGAGGCAAAAACATGGCAACTTTCAGACGAGCCCGCAACCAAACGACGCTCGCCATCCGGCGTCAGCTGCAACAGGGTGCCGCTGAGCAGAAAATAGCTCAGACCCGACGGCGTCTGCTCATCGAACAGCACCTCGCCTGGCGCGAGGGTACGCGGCACCAACTGATGACGAATCTCCTGCAGATACCGAGACGGCAGCGTGTTGAGCGGAATCAGGCGTTGGAGCAGATCCGAAGCTAGCGGCTTGTTCATCCATGAATCCCAAGGGAGCGAGAGGTCAGCGCAGCAGCTCTTCCAGTTGCGCCTCGGCAGCTCTCCTGCCCTGAAGGCCACCGGTGTGCACGAAGATGAGCCGCGTGCCAGCGGCAAAATAACCGCCCTGTACACTAAGGCGCAATGCCATCATCGCCTTGGCCGTGTAAACAGGCTCCAGCGGCACCCCTGCCATCGCTTCGGTCTCCAGCAGGAACCGAGCCAGCGGCTCGTCGAGTCGACCGAAGCCACCGCGGCAGGCATCGATAAGCTGATACCCAGAATCAGCTGTGCCAGCGTCATGCAGCAATCGACTCACCTCGTCCGCTACACCGTGCGAAGGCGGGCCTGCCAGGGCTCCATGGACTGTTCTTCTGCGCTGCTGCGCCTCACCGATCACCAACCCGGCCAAGGTGGTACCGGTGCCCGCAGCAAGCCACCAGCCGTCGTAATCCGTCCAGCCTAGGGCGGCCAGGCGAGTTTGCACGTGACCGACCAACGGAGCGCAACCCAGCGCACCAGCAAGCCCGCCGCCACCTTCAGGCACGCTGTAGTAGTTGGGATACCGGTCGCGCCAGGTATCGAAGAAATCCGCCCGGTGCCGATCGCGATACCCCCCATAACCCAGCCAGTGCAACTGCATGCCAAAGCGCTGCAAGTCTTGGACAGTCGCTGTTTGGTGCGCATGGCCGCGCAGCAGCCCAACGCTGCCCAGGCCGTGACGCTTGGCCGCCGCTGCCAGCGCATGCAAGTGATTGGAATGAGGGCCGCCAACGCTGAGCAGCCCTGACGCGCCGCCGGCCTGTGCCGCAGCGAGGTGGTGGACGAGCTTGAACCACTTGTTGCCGGACAGCTCGGGGTCGATCAGATCCAGGCGCAGCATGGCAACCTGAACATCGGCTGCGTGCAGCCAAGGCAAATCAAGCCGCTGCAGCGGTATCGAGGCCAGACTGGGGATGGACACAGAAATAATAGAGACCCTGTCAGCTACCGGTACGCAGGCGATCCTGAGACCGGTGCCTGGCGCAGCAGTTGGACTCGCCGATCACGAAGCGTGCGGGTGACTCCACCTTATCCAATGGCATGTTGCAGCGCTCGCCCGTCGAGAGACTGGCCACACAAGTTGGTTGCTGATAATGCTGAACCCACTTGCCGTATTGCTCCTCGGAGACACCGCATTTAGCGGCGGCATAGGCCAGCGGATTCTCCTGATAACCCGCCATGTCCTGCAGCGCGATGGTCAGATGCCCGGCGCCTGGATGATAAGCCATGAATATCACGCCGAGCCGGGAAAGACGCTCAAGCACCCGGTCACCAGTCTGCTCGGTCAACACCCCGACCTGCTTCTGCAGCGCTTCGATCTCATCCTGAAGCTGCGCATCCAGTTCGTTGCGATAAGCCAGCTCGACGTCCCGGATAGCAACCTGTTCCTTGTATTCGGCCACCGCTGCGGCGACTTGCACCTGCACCTCGGTGCTAAAGCGCGCCCGGGCAGCGTCAGCTTCGTCGCGACTGTTCTGCTCAACCGCACGCAACTGCCGGCTCATCTCTTCGCGGGTCTTCTGGAAGCCGTCGGCCTGCTCTGCGAGCTGCGCGCGAAGTTTCACTGTCTGCTGCTCCTGCTCAAGCAACTCGCCACGCAATCGAGCCAGTTCGTTCTGCAGCGTTGCTTGCTGTTGAGCGGCCAGCTCTCGAAGTTTGCCGATGTCGGCCTCACGCAACTTTTCCAGGCTGGCAATGCGCAAACGCTGCTGCTTGATCAACTGCGCAGCCTTGAGTCGTTGTTCTTTTTCAAGCTGCTCGGCGCGGCGAGTGGCGACCTGCTTGGCCGCGTCCGGCGCGTACCAGGTATCTTCGGCCACCATTTGCAGGCGCTCGGCGGGCACGGTTTGCGATGTCTCCTCTTCGACCAGCAGCCCCAACTGGTTGCGCTTGATGCGATCACGCATCATGACGAAGTGATTCTTGCCAGGCGTCAAGTCCGGGTCCCATAAGTGCATCTGGTGCCAGGACACCGGGCACTGGCTACGACAGGCCAGACGAATTGGCCCGGCGCCGAGGTCCGGCCCGCGCCCGGTGCGTTCGGCAAGGCTGCGCAGCGGAATATTCCAGCCACTGTCGGCTGATCCGTCCTCGTCGAAATCGAGATAGAAGAAAACCGCCGCGCGAATCTGTAGCCGAGGGTTGATCAGCACATACGCGACCCGCATCTGCTGATCGGCAAATTCCCGCATGCTCACCACCCCATCGAGCATGGCCTCGAACTCGGGGTAGAGCATTTCCTTGCAGACGCCGCCGTCATTAAAGAACAGTACGGCCTCGACCGTCTGCGGTTTGATCTGCATGCTCGGCTTCCTCAACAATTTGAAACGGCCCGCGGGAATCCGCGCTGCGGGTTCGTGGCGCCCCGCTAGCCCATGGTTGGCGCAAAGTGTAGGGGAAAAAGCGAAAGCGGCAATGTGACTGGGTTGGCAGCGACTTCGGCGCCAGGAGCAGCGGTCGAAACGCCACCGACAAAGTGTGAACAGGTCGGACTAAGCCGGTCGGCCTTTCAGTGACGCGAGCTGAGGTGCCAGGCGCCGGCCCATCTCCTCACCGAGCGCCTGCAGTCCGCTCATCGGCCGAACCATCACTTCGAAATCGGTAATCAGCCCTGCTTCATCGAAGCGAATCATGTCGATGCCCTTGAGTTGGCGGTCACCGACGCGCGCGCTGAACTCCAGCACGACATCTGCCCCATCGGCGCTCGCCAACTCGCGGTGGTAGGCAAAATCTTCGAACACCGTCACCACTGTATTGAGGATCAGATTGACCGCTGCCGCGCTTTCGTAAGGCACGAAGGCCATCGGCGAGCGGAACACCGCCTGTGGATGCAAGAGCTCCGGAAGCCGGCTCAGATCTCCGGCTGCAATCATCTGATGCCACCGTTTCAAGGTTTCGCCAGCGGCCGGTTGTAGCGCAAGGGATGTACTCACATCGTCGCTCCTATACGAAAAAGTCCCGCCAAACAGACTGTGTGAGAAGCGGGACTTGTCTGGATCAGACTTCAGCGGCCAACCGTGAACCCTGGTTGATGGCGCGCTTGGCATCGAGTTCTGCGGCGACATCGGCTCCGCCGATCAGGTGAACCTGACGCCCGGCCGCCTCGAGTTCGCCCTGCAATTCACGCAATGGGTCCTGGCCGGCGCAGACAATGACCGTATCAACCGGAAGCACCTGCGGCTCGCCATCGGCCACACGGATGTGCAGGCCTTTATCGTCGACCGCCAGGTATTCAACGGCACTGATCATCTGCACGTGCTTGTTCTTCAGCCCCGTGCGGTGAATCCAACCGGTTGTCTTGCCCAGGCCGTTGCCCACCTTGGACTTCTTGCGCTGCAGGAGATAGACCTGCCGTGCCGGCGCATGCGGCTCCGGCTGAACGCCGGCAACCCCACCCCGAGCTTCCAGCGCGAGATCGATACCCCACTCGCGCCAGAAAGCCTCTCTGTCGAGGCTGGTCGATAGGCCGTTGTGTGTGATGAATTCCGACACGTCGAAGCCGATCCCACCGGCCCCGATCACTGCCACATGCTGCCCAACGGGCTTGCGTTGCAGGATCGCGTCGATGTAGCTGATCACCATTGGATGATCGATACCTGGGATATCCGGTGTGCGCGGCGCGATACCGGTTGCCAAAATGATCTCATCGAAGCCGCCCGCCAGCAGGTCAGCCGCACTGACGCGGGTGTTCAGGCGGACATCAACGCCAGTGCTCTGCAGCTTGCTCTTGAAGTAGCGCAGGGTTTCGAAGAACTCTTCCTTGCCCGGTACACGCTTGGCGATATTGAACTGACCGCCAATCTCACTCGAAGAGTCAAACAGCGTCACCTGATGGCCACGCTCCGCTGCTACGGTAGCAGCCGCCAAGCCAGCCGGGCCCGCACCCACCACCGCTATTTTCTTTATCGTGGTGGTGGGGATGTAATTCAGCTCGGTCTCGTAGCACGCCCGTGGATTGACCAGGCAGGTGGTCAGTTTGCCGCTGAACGTATGGTCCAGACAGGCCTGGTTGCAGCCGATACAGGTGTTGATGGTGTCGCTGCGGTCCGCGGCCGCCTTGTTGACGAAATCCGGATCAGCAAGGAACGGACGCGCCATTGACACCATGTCTGCATCACCTTCTGCCAGGACCTGCTCGGCGACTTCCGGCGTGTTGATGCGGTTGGTAGTGACCAGCGGAATGCCGACCTGGCCGCGAAGTTTCGCCGTTACCTTGGTAAAAGCCGCGCGCGGCACCTTGGTGGCAATCGTCGGAATACGGGCCTCGTGCCAGCCAATTCCGGTGTTGATCAAGGTGGCACCGGCTTGCTCAATGGCCTTTGCCAGCATCAGTACCTCGTCCCAGGTGCTGCCGCCTTCCATCAGATCGAGCATCGAGAGGCGATAAATAATGATGAATTTGGAACCAACCGCTTCGCGTACGCGACGGACGATTTCAACCGGTAGACGCATACGGTTTTCGTAGCTGCCGCCCCACCGGTCGGTGCGGTGGTTGGTATGGGCTACCAGGAACTGGTTAATGAAGTAGCCTTCCGACCCCATGACTTCGACGCCGTCGTAGCCAGCCTCCTGAGCCAGACTTGCGCAGTTGACGAAGTCACGGATCTGCTTTTCGATGCCCTCTTCGTCCAGCTCGCGTGGCGTAAAGGGGTTGATCGGCGCCTGGATGGCGCTAGGTCCTACCAGCTGAGGGCTGTAGGCATACCGCCCGGCGTGGAGAATCTGCATACAGATCTTGCCACCCGCCTCGTGCACCGCCTGGGTGACCACCTTGTGCTCTTCTGCTTCCTCAGGTGTCGACAACTTGGCTGCTCCGGCGCGTACCGAACCTTCCTCGTTCGGCCCGACCCCACCGGTGACGATCAGGCCAACACCTCCACGGGCCCGCTCGGCGAAAAAGGCGGCCATGCGCTCGAAACCGTTAGGCATCTCTTCCAGGCCGGTGTGCATCGAGCCCATCAGTGTTCGGTTGCGCAGCGTGGTAAAACCAAGGTCCAGCGGAGCCAGTAGATGCGGAAAAGCAGTCATGTTCGTTCCTCGATCAGGCGGCACAGCCAGTGCCAGTAATACTTCGGTCGGTCGCCACGCCTCTGTTGGGCGCAGTCGCAATGCCGTGACGATAAACAGCACCTGCCGCGCGCTCAATGACCGAAAATTACAACTATCTGACTGAAACGCGCAAAACGCTTGGCAAACGGCAGCACGATGCCTAGGCTCTGCGCAACACCTTCGGTTCTGTATCCCATGCGCACCTATAGCAAGTTGCTCGGCGTCGCCGTTGTCGCCCTGGCGGCGCTCATCATCTATCTCGACTGGACCCGTGATCGTCGCAGTGGGCCTCTGCTGTCCGATCTCCGGATCTTGCCAATCGAGAGTCAGGGCCAGCCGAGTGAGACCGGCAACCTGCTCGGCATCGAGACCCGGCTGATGCCGGCGGACTACCAGAGCCGCGAACGATTGCGGTTGAAGTTCGCCACCTACCTGGACCAAGCGCGAGCAGCCGGATTGCTGAATGCCCGAACCGTCGTAATTCTGCCCGAGCATGTCGGCACCGGCTTGTTCGCTCTCGGCGAGAAGCCTGAAGTCCAGCAGGCCCGTACGCTACGCGACGCCATGCAATGGATGGCGCTGAGCAATCCATGGGACTACCTGCGGGCGTTGCTGGATAACGAAGGGGATGATCGCCGCACCGAAGCGGTACTGAAGCTCAAGGCACGGAAAATGGCCGATGATTATCAGGAAATTTTCGGAGGTCTGGCGAAAGCGTATGGCGTGACGCTCGTCGCCGGCTCGATCGTGCTGCCTGAACCCTATCTGGACGAGGGTCGACTTCGAAGCGGTAGCGGGCCGCTTCGGCAGGTCAGCCTAACGTTTATGCCAGACGGCGATGTGCTGGGCCCGCTGCAGTACAAGAAGCATCTGAGCCGTTACGAGCGCCGTTACAGCGAAGCGCCTGAGGACCGGGCGCCATCGGTGCTCCAGACACCAGCTGGGCGTTTGATCGTGCTGCTCGGCTGTGACGGCTATACACGACACGTCTCCGAAGAAGCCGAGCTGCTGGCGGTGCCGGGTGCGCGTGACGAACCGCTGAACACCTGCGGCGCGAACCTAAGCACAACGGCAACATTGGCACGGATGGAGGTGCAAACACTCGGACTACCCTGGAATCTCGTGGGTTCACCTCGCAGACCGACAAGACACCTTCATGGCGAGCCGGTGCGATTGAACAACCTGTGGTTGCCAAGTCGACCATGAATCGTCAACGGGTTCGCCTCGGTGATCTTTCGGTCGGCTTCGTGCACAGCCTGATCAGTGCCTTGCAGGAACAACACATCGACCCACAACCGCTGCTGGATGCGTACGGCCTCGACCATGCGCGGCTGTCGGAGCCGCGAGCGCGACTGTCCATCCCCCGCTACATGCGGCTGGGCCATGCGGCCATGCAGCTGGTGGGAGATCCTGGGCTGGGGCTCGAAATGGGGCGGCTACGCAAGGCCGGTCACCTCGGACTCGTCGGGGTGACCTCAGCCCAAGCCCCTACGGTGCGCGAAGCCGCACGTGCGCTGATTCGCTACGAGCCGCTCTATGCGAGCAACTACCGAGGCGCCTCAGGGTTTCATGAGGATACGACCGGTGCCTGGCTCAGGTTCTATTCGATCAGCCCATACAACAGCTACAACCAGTTTGTCGTAGACACAGTATTGGCGAGCTGGGTTACGCAACTTGGTGCGGTCGCGAGCCAACCGCTCACTCCGGTTGCGGTACAGATCGAATTTCAGCGCCCCAACTACGCCGCGCGTTACGAAACGTTTTTTGGAAAAACCGTCGAGTTCGCAGCGGAGCACAATCAGCTGCGATTGGATCAGGCGACGCTAGCGCTCCGTAACCCGGAACACTGCCCGGGCACCTGGCGCCAGCTTCTTGAGCTTTGCGAGGCTGAACTGGAGCTCCGCACCCGCACCCGCAGCCTCCGCGAGCGAGTGGCTCAGCTGCTCGGGCCAATGCTCAAGGGCCAGGAACCTGATCTGCAGCAGGTCGCAGGACGGTTGCAACTGCCGCCCTGGACACTGCGAAGAAAGTTGGATGAAGAAGGCACCAGCTACCGAGCGATTCTCAACGACACTCGGCGAGATCTCGCAATGGCTTACATCCGCGACACCGAATCGGCGTTCGGCGAGATCGCCTGGTTACTCGGGTTTTCTTCGGCGGAAGCCTTTCAGCGGGCATTCAAACGTTGGAGCGGACAGACGCCAGGAGAGTATCGGCGCGCACAACGGCGAGCCGAGTGATCTGTCAAAGCTCGAACGCGTCGTCAGCAGGCTCTGGCCCATCCTGCTCAGATGCATGCCATTCGAGTATTTCGTCTTGATAGTCGTCCATAGAAACGATCCTCTTCTCAGGTTTGCCTAGTTCTGCTTTTCAAAGTCCATGCCAGCGAAACTAACCTGCATACATGACGGAAACATGAAGCCGTTCACAGCGCGGATGACCATTAAATAGCCTGAGCAGGCTGCAGCCACAACGCGCCATATCGCCGCACGTTCGCTCAAAGGCTCTAGCTCGGTGATCAGGGCGAGGTCAAGCCCGCTGCAGTCATCGCCTGTCGGATCAGCCAGGCCATTACTCCCAGGGCGAGTACGCTTGCTGACCAGATCAGAACCAACCAGGTCATGCGCTTCCACAGAGGCTTGGGCTCGGCTGCACCGCTTTCGTGCTTGTTTTGCATATATCGCTCCGTGACGGCCCGTTTCAGTGATAGCCGTCTTCTGCACTGACCTTTCCGCGAAACACGTAATAGCTCCAGGCGGTGTACATGAGGATCAGCGGAATGATCAGCAGCGCTCCGACCAAGGTGAACCCCTGGCTCTGGGGTGGCGCAGCGGCGTCCCAGATGGTGACGGATGGCGGAATGATGTTTGGCCAGAGGCTGATCCCGAGTCCGCTGTAACCCAGGAAGATCAGCGCCAGGGTAAACAGGAACGGAGAATAATGGGCGTAACGCTTGATTGATCGCAGCAGCCCGAAGGTGCACGCCAGCACCAGAATCGGCACCGGTAGGAACAGGATCAGATTCGGCATGCTGAACCAGCGCTCCGCGATATCCGGATGGGTCAGCGGCGTCCAGATACTGACGATGCCGGTAACGGCCAGCACCGCCCAGACCAGCGGAATACCGATGTCATGCATGCGTTTCTGCAGGTCACCGGCGGTTTTCATGATCAGCCAGGTGCAGCCAAGCAAGGCATACGCCACGATCAGGGCCAGGCCGCAGAACACCGAGAACGGCGTCAGCCAGTCCAGTGGGCCACCGGCATAAGCGCGATCAGCCACAGGGAAGCCATGGATGAAGGCACCCAGTGCGACCCCCTGGAAGAAGGTTGCGGCCAGCGAGCCACCAACAAAGGCCTTGTCCCAAACGTGCTGTCGGGCCGCGCTGGCCTTGAAGCGAAACTCGAACGCCACACCACGAAAGATCAACCCCATCAGCATGAAGATGATCGGCAGGTACAGCGCCGAAAGCACAACCGAATAAGCCAGCGGGAACGCGGCGAACAGTCCGGCCCCACCTAGGACGAGCCAGGTCTCGTTGCCGTCCCAGATCGGCGCCACGGTATTCATCGCGACATCGCGCTCGGAGGTATCGGCCAGAAACGGAAAGAGGATGCCAATACCCAGATCGAACCCATCCATCACCACGTACATCATGATGCCGAAGATGATGATGACGGCCCAGATCAGCGAAAGATCAATTCCCATAACTCAGTTCCTCTCGCCCAGTTGGTCACCATGATCGTGAGGGATCGCCTCGTCTGCTGCGGACAGTGGCCGCATCGGCGTGCGCTTCTCGCCCGGCCCACCGGCGCCCTTCTCGTTGCCTTCATTGATGATCGGCCCTTTGCCGATCAGACGAAGGACGTAGACGAAACCAATGCCGAATACCGCGAAGTAGATCAGGACGAACATCGCCAGGGTCAGCCCCAGCTGCCCGGCGCTATGGTTGGATACCGCATCGGCAGTCCGCATGATCCCGTACACCACCCAGGGCTGCCGCCCAACCTCGGTGGTAAACCAACCGGCGAGAATCGCAAGAATCCCCGACGGGCCCATCAGCAATGCGAGACGCAAGAATGGCTTGGAGTGAAACAGTCTGCCGCCGCGACGCAGCCACAGACTCCAGAAACCGGTGAAGATCATCAGCAGTCCCAACGCGACCATGATCCGGAAGGTCCAGAAGACAATGGTTGAATTGGGCCGGTCCTCCTTGGGGAAGTCCTTCAGCGCCGGGATCTGCTCGGTCAGGCTGTGCTTGAGAATCAGACTGCCCAAATAAGGAATTTCGACCTTGTAGCGCGTTTCTTCCCGCTCCATGTCTGGCCAACCAAACAACAGTAGCGGCGTCGGCTCACCTGAAGCGTTATCCCAGTGGCCCTCCATCGCGGCGATCTTGGCGGGCTGATGCTCCAGGGTGTTGAGACCATGGAAATCCCCCACCACTGCTTGGATTGGCGCGACGATCAGCGCCATCCACATCGCCATGGACAGCATCTTGCGCACCGCGGGGTTGTCGTTGCCGCGCAGCAGGTGCCATGCGGCAGAGGCGCCTACCATGAACGCCGTCGCGAGAAACGCGGCAATCGCCATGTGGGTCAGACGGTAAGGAAACGACGGGTTGAAGACGATGGCAAACCAGTCCACTGGAATCACGATGCCATCGATAATCTCGTGACCCTGTGGGGTATGCATCCAGCTGTTGGATGCCAGGATCCAGAAGGTTGAAATCAAGGTGCCGACTGCAACCATCAATGTCGAAAAGAAATGCAGCCCGGCGCCAACGCGGTTCCAGCCAAACAACATGACGCCGAGGAAACCCGCCTCGAGGAAGAATGCGGTGAGCACCTCATAAGCCAGCAACGGCCCCGTGACGCTCCCAGCAAACTCGGAATAGGCGCTCCAGTTCGTGCCGAACTGGTACGCCATGACGATGCCAGAGACCACCCCCATACCGAAGTTGACGGCAAAAATCTTCAGCCAGAAATGGTAGAGATCTCGATAGACCTGGCGCTTGGTTTTCAGCCACAACCCTTCCAGTACCGCCAGGAAACTCGCCAAACCAATGGTGATCGCCGGAAAGATGATGTGGAACGAAATCGTGAAAGCAAACTGGATTCGCGCAAGCTCAAGCGCTTCCAAACCGAACATTAACCACCCCTCGTCAGTAAGCCACCAGCCCCTGGCTTGTTAGTCAAAGCACGCATTACTGACAGCATTAAACCGCAAGGGTGCGTCGATAACCCCGTTACAGGTTGACGCAGGTCAAGGTAAACGCTCGAAGGTTGTGGTCAGGCCAACCTCTGGCACGTTGCTGTCCGGCATGCGCAGCAACGGTCACGTCGCGGGGTTCAGCGCATCAGCAAGGCATCACCACGCAGCATCAGCCTCGGAAGTAACCCACCTTGCGATTCAACTCCTGAGCGAGCGTCGTCAGGTCTCGACTCGAGGCGGCGACTTGATTGGAGGCAGCAGAACTGGCGACGGCCGAATCATGGATGCGCGTGACGCTCTGGTTCACCTCCTCGGCCACCGCACTCTGCTCTTCCGAGGCCGTTGCGATCTGAGCATTCATTTCGTTGATCGAGCCGACCTCTTGGCGAATCTTCGACAGCGCCCCCTCCGCCTCGTGAGTTTGCTCGACCGTCTGTTGCGCCATTCGCCTACTGGCCTGCATCACCTCTGTCGCCTTGCCTGCTCCAGCCTGCAAGGACTCGATCATTTCACTGATCTCACTCGATGACTGCTGGGTACGGTTGGCCAGCGACCTCACCTCGTCGGCCACGACCGCGAATCCTCGGCCGTGCTCCCCGGCGCGCGCCGCCTCGATGGCAGCATTCAGGGCCAAAAGGTTGGTCTGCTCTGCGATTGCGGTGATGACCTGAAGAATTTTTTCGATGCTGCCGCTTTGCTCGGAAACCTGGGTAACCGTTTCGGTGGCCTCCTCAAGCACCTTGGCCAGATTGTGGATCGATATCGCCGTTTCACCCACCACACGGGTACCGGTCTCGACTTGCTCGTCGGCACTTTTGGCTGCAGACGCGGCGCGGGCAGCGAAGTTGGCAACTTCACTGACGGTCGCTGCCATCTGATTGATCGCGGTCGCCACCTGCTCGGCCTCGGCGGACTGCTGCTGGATCTGCTGATTGCTGTTGGACGATGAGGTCAGCAGTTCTCCTGACGCCACGCCAAGCCCGTCTGCAGCCGCACGAACTTCGGCGATGATGCCGGTCAATCGGCTGGCCATTTTTGCAGTCGCACCCATAACGCTGTCCGGATAGCGGGTGAGGATCACCTGGCCGAGGTCGCCATCGGCAAGGTTGCCGATTACGCGGGCCACTTCATCTGGCTCTGCGCCGAGGGTTGATCGCAACTTGCGGATGATCAGCACTGCGATCGCCGTGCCCAACAAAATCGCTATGCCGGTGACAGTGACGATGAGCATGAGAAAGCCGCTAGCCGTATCACGTACTACGGTCACCTGCTGATTTATGGACATCTCCTGATGATCGATAAAGGCGTTGATCAGGCGCAGCCATTCGTCATAGCCACCTGCGACGTTTTCCAGGAGAAAGGCGTAGGCTCGTTCCGAGCCTTGAGCGAACCGCATATCGATGACTTGCCGGGTCAGCTCATTGGTCTTCACTTCTACCGCTTCGATCTGTCCCATCAGTTGAAGCTCGATAGGGTCAGCAGTGCGCTGGGCCAACATTGCCTTCATCGGACCGGCCGAGTCGGCATACATTTTTGCAAGCCGGTCGATTTCAGCTACCCGATTACGCGCAAAATTCGGGTCAGCCGCGCTTACCGCATCGCGTACTGCAATCGCCCGGTCGTGAACGCTTCCTCGGAAGTTGATCGCGTAGCGCTGCTTCAAACCTGCCTGAGAACTGATGCTCTTCATGGTCTGATCAATGGTGTCGACCTTGAACGCACTGATCATCGCAACAACCGCCATCAACGCGAGTACGACGAAAAAACCGAGACCGAGGCGCCTGGACACTGACATATGCTTGTTCATGATGAGTCTCTGTACGGGAGCTGCTAGGCAGCCAGCGATAAAGGTCGTTACGGCGCGCCACTAGAAAACTCTGAGCCGGCCATATCCTGTACAAGAAGATGGCACATTGATATATTTTTGTACAAGTATTTCGCGCTTATCGGCACTAACAAGTGGTGATTCCGATGCAAAACCCTGCCATAGAGCGAAAAAACCTCCACCTTGCACGTTGGATGTACAAGTTTGAGAATTTAGCTTGATACAAGGGCGCGCAGATCCAGGCCAGACGCATCGGCGTGAATGAGCAGATTGAAGTGATCTAAACGAGCATGAGGAAGGTAGAAACGAAAAAAGCGGCCCTAAGGCCGCTTTTCGCGTGGCTTCCGCAGATGGGAAGCAAATATGGCGCAGCGGACGGGACTCGAACCCGCGACCCCCGGCGTGACAGGCCGGTATTCTAACCGACTGAACTACCGCTGCGCGTCGGCCGGACTTTCGTCCGATTCGCAAAACTTCAATTCTCAACCGTTGTGACTAGTGGCTGATCGCCCTGCGAGGCGCGCAATTTACGCACCCCCCCTCACCAAGTCAACACTGTGCCGCGATTATTTATAAAAAAATAACGGCGAACCCAAATGGTTGCTGTAATTGACCGGCCGTTGGGCACCTTTTGCCTGAAAAACAGTCAGTTGCACTGGCATACTCAGGTGCTTGTTTGTCATGGTCTGGGTCTACACTGCCAGCCAAGCCCGCCGCTTGCAGCTTCCGCGATCGAACAAGCGGTCACCGTCATCAATCACTTGGTTTCATGGAGCGCCTAGCTTGGCTTCCCCCGCAGCAATGCAGAAAGTTCGCCAGTATGCGCCCCTGGTCGTTAGCGCAGTCGTCGTCGTGCTGTTCGGCCTCTATCTGGCTGGCCAGATCATGACCTGGCTCAAACTGACTCAAACGCCGCCTGCCGCTATGCTAGACGATCGCCAAGTTACCGGGGCAGCACCTGATCTTGAGCGAATGGAGCAGCTATTTGGATCTCCTCCTTCAACCGGCCAGAGCTATAGGCCCGGCGAATCGAGTTCTAATCTAACCTTGCTAGGCAGCTTCGTTCATGCGGACCCGGCTCGGTCGACCGCAATCATTCAGCTGAGCAGCCAACCGCCACAGCTTTACCGGATTGACCAGGAGCTTGAATCGGGGGTGCGCCTGTACAGCGTTCACCCAGACAGGGTCGAAGTGAAGCGTGGTGATCGTATCGAGAGCTTGTTTTTCCCAAGCGTTCGCTCCCCCACGGCCGCGCTCGATAGCCTGCCCGACTATAGTGAGCCAGCGGAGGAGGAAATACTCGATCCGCAAGCCGAGATGCTTCAACAGCAGATGGAAGCACTCCGGCAACAGATGGAAGGGACTACAAGCCCGCCAGAAACCATGCCCTCCGACGAACAGACCACGGAAGACAACTGACCGATGCTGCCATTTTCCTCCCGCCCGCTCATTGCCTTGCTCGCCGCCGGTCTGCTTGCCGCTCCCCTGCCTCTGTACGCCGCCGACCCAGGAATCGAGCCGAGCGAGACCCAACAGGACGGCTGGACGATCAACCTCAAGGATGCCGATATCCGGGCCTTTATCGATCAGATAAGCCAGCTGACCGGGCAGACCTTTATCGTCGATCCTCGCGTAAAGGGACAAGTGAGCGTCGTGTCGTCAACGACCCTTTCCCTTGAAGAAATCTACCAGCTCTTCCTGTCAGTCATGGCCACCCACGGCTTCAGCGTGCTCACCCAGGGTGAAGTCGCTCGAATCGTGCCCAATGCTGAAGCCAAGTCGGAGGCTGGCGGAGGACCGACCGGTGGAGATCTGCTGGAGACCCGCGTCATCCAGGTCCAGCACACCTCTGCCACTGAATTGATTCCATTGATCCGTCCCCTGGTGCCGCAATACGGGCATCTTGCGGCCGTTAGCTCAGCCAACGCGCTGATCATCAGCGATCGCAGCGCCAACATCGCGCGCATCGAAGACCTGGTACGACAGCTCGACAAAGCCCAAAACGACGATTACTCGGTGGTGAATCTGCAATACGGCTGGGCTGTGGACATCGCTGAGGTTCTGCGTAATACCTTGGCACGCGGAGAAGCCAAAGACACTGCCGGTGCGCAGATCATTGCCGATTCGCGCACCAACCGTCTGATCTTTACCGGACCAGAACTGGCCCGCCAGAAGTTGGCCAGCCTGGCCAAGACACTCGATTCACCCAGCACGCGCTCAGCCAATACCCGAGTGATTCGCTTGCGCCACAATGACGCCAAATCGCTCGCCGAGACGCTCGGAGACATTTCTGAAGGGCTCGCCGCGCCTGGGGATGGCGAAGCCCAGGGTGGTCGCCAGCAGAACATACTTATTCGCGCCGACGAGAGCCTCAACGCTCTGGTCATGCTGGCCGAACCGGAACTGATCTCGACGCTCGAATCGATAGTTCGCCAACTCGATGTGCCCCGGGCCCAGGTGATGGTAGAAGCAGCCATCGTCGAAGTATCCGGTGACATCACTGACGCACTTGGCGTGCAGTGGGCCGTGGATGCGCGAGGTGGCACTGGCGGAGTCGGTGGTGTCAGCTTTGGTAACACAGGGCTCTCCATCGGCAGCGTGCTCAATGCCATCAATGACAATGAGATCCCGAGCAATCTGCCCGACGGCGCCATCATCGGTGTTGGCACGCGTAGCTTTGGTGCACTGATTACCGCACTCTCTGCCAACAGCAAGAGCAACCTGCTTTCGACCCCGAGCCTGCTGACGCTAGACAATCAGGAAGCCGAGATTCTGGTGGGGCAGAACGTGCCGTTCCAGACCGGCACCTACACAACCGACGCGTCTGGTGCGAACAACCCGTTTACCACGATCGAGCGAGAGGATATCGGCGTCACACTCAAGGTGGTCCCGCATATCAACGAGGGCGCCACGCTGCGCCTGGAGATCGAGCAGGAGATTTCATCGATCGCACCGTCCGCAAGCCTTTCGGCGCAGGCCGTGGACCTGGTGACCAACAAACGATCGATCAAGAGCACCATCCTCGCCGAAGACGGCCAGGTCATCGTACTGGGTGGTTTGATTCAGGACGACGTGACTCGTACCGATTCCAAGGTGCCGCTGCTCGGCGATATCCCACTGCTGGGAGCGTTGTTCCGCTCCACCCAGGAAAGTCATATCAAACGCAACTTGATGGTGTTTCTGCGCCCGACAGTGATTCGCGACCGTGCTGGCTTGGCCGCGCTGTCCGGCAAAAAGTACAGCGACATCCGAGTCATCGAAGCCAGCCCAGGCAGCCCGAGTATCCTGCCAGCCACGCCTGAAGGCCTGTTCGATGGGCAGGGTCAGCCGGCCCCGGCAATCGACCTGCGCTCCAACGAACCCAGCCAACGCAGCCGTCTGCCAGCTACACCGGCAACGCAACGCGCGCCACAGAGCTTCACCGCACAACCGCAGCCTCCGGTTCAAGCGCCGGTTCGCTCAGGCTGGGCAGTGCAGCTGGCGAGCCTGCAAAATGGCGACAGTGCTCGGGGGCTGGCGAACAAGCTTCGCGAGGAAGGATTTGAGGCCTACCTGCGCGTCAGCGGGCGCACGCACCGGGTGTTCGTGGGCCCGATAGACAGTCGGCAGGAAGCCAGTCG
>TARA_R100000541_G_scaffold340_3_pt1 | contig 50283 bp, 48 predicted proteins | sample TARA_R100000541 | Tara Oceans TARA_R100000541 (sample SAMEA2621416) | marine metagenome | biome: marine biome (ENVO:00000447); feature: surface water layer (ENVO:00002042); material: "saline water (ENVO:00002010), including plankton (ENVO:xxxxxxxx)" | depth 5 m | reverse complement strand
ACCGCCCCAGAACGCAGTCTCGGCGTCGCGGACCATGAGCAGGGCATGCCCATCGACGAGGCCTCGCACAAGGTACTGCTGGTGGACGACGACCCCGCCGTGCGCGAAGTGACCGCACAAATGCTGAGCAATCTGGGTTACGCAGTGGTTCAGGCCGACGGTGGTCGTATGGCCTTGGAGATGCTCGAACAGGGCGCGGCGGTGGATCTGGTACTTGCCGATTTCGCCATGCCGGGCATGAACGGAGGTGAGCTCGCGCGGGCTATCTCGTCTCGCTATTCCAAGTTGCCCGTGGTGTTCATCACCGGCTACGCCGAGCTTGGCGAACTGGGAATGGGCAGCGCGACCATCATTCAGAAGCCCTTTCGCGAGGAACAGTTGGTGCGAACGCTGAGCATGGTCCTGAAGGAAAGCAACCCGGCCTGATGGACAGCTTGCGAAATCAGCTGCGCGCAGCCACCACGCCGCAACATGAACGCGTCGACAGGGCTTTTTCGGCCTATCGACTGGATCAGCCCGAAGGCTACCGCGCTTTTCTACAGGCCCATGCACAGGTGCTCATTCCGCTGGAAATCGAGCTGGAGCGGGCCGGTATCGAATCGATGCTTGATGACTGGCCCCTGCGTAGCAGACGCCAAGTATTGCTCGCAGACCTCCAGGCACTGGGCTGCGCAGAGCCACCATTGACGCCGCCGGGCATGGCCCCCTCATTCGGTTGGAGCTGGGGCGCGGCTTATGTGATCGAAGGCTCGCGCCTGGGTGGTCGTGTGCTGTCGCGGCGCGTTGCAGAAGCCAACCCGTCTGCCCCGCTATGCTATCTGAACCACGGCAGCGCGACGCCACTGTGGCCGAGTTTTCTGCAGAAGCTCGAACAGCAGAGCTCAGCATGTGACTGGTCCGAAGTGCTTACCGGAGCGAATGCCACATTCGACCGTTTTCTGAGCGCAGCCCGGTCGAACAGGCCATAAAGCAAAAAAGCCCTGACGGGCTTTTTTGCTGTGCTCAACACACGCTGGTGGTTTACAAATAATTCTGACAATTTCAGCCCCTTGGATCAGGGGCTGGGCCCGCTTTGAAGTTAGCATTGAGATAATAATATTTCGACAATTCGCATGGTGAGAACGATTAGATGCAGGATTTTTGCCAAAATATTCTGACAAATCTCAACACCCAAAGAGCGTAAACGGTTGGCTACCAGAATTTCCCGCCAGAGTAAGCTCACTACGGTAAGCAGTTTCGCGGGATTCGGATGCACCCGCTCTGAGGCCAGCGAGTGTTTACGATCAGCTCGCAAATCGTCTGCTGGGTCTGTTCTTCGGAATCGCGCCGGATGATAAACCTTCCACCGTTGCAGATTTTGTCATCGTAGGGCCACGCTTCGAAGGCTGCTTCCTCGCATCACTTGAATATTCTAGCGTCTGTTACTCCACAGGCCTTCGCTGTACACATACCGACCCATGTCATGGCGATTTGCTGGTCACTCAGGAGCTCGGGCTTCGACCTGCGGACCTCCTTCATTCCTCCCGCAGCCTCGGGGTACGCAAACATCCCACCGAATTTCGTCTCGCCATGCTTGAAGTCAGACTTGCGTGGATCTTCCAATCATTACTTTGACAAAAATTTCATCCGCGATTGATTATCGTCTCGACGGAGTTGGCTCAACGGCCTGTCGCGCACGGTTTTCGTGGCGGATAGGCTAATAAGGAGTAATGCCATTGAAGTTGAAGAATCTCTACGCCATTAACGTGCGCAGACCAAAACCACGCACGCCTATGCGGGAAGTAATTAAACCATGCGGCATGCTTATAGCCGGCCTACTGGCAGCGGTATCGCTGGCGGGTTGCCAAAGCACTCATGAGCAACTGATCGCCGAGGGTTATCCCGTGGAGTTTGCTGACGGTTTCGAGGCCGGATGCAGCAGTGGACGGCAAGCCGCAGGTGCGCTAGATAAATTTCGAAAAAATGTCCCTCGCTATCTCGCCCAACCCCTTTATGCAGAAGGCTGGAACGACGGCTTTCGTCAATGCGAGGCCACGGCGGACCGCTCCGCTGAACGCGAGGCGTGGGACCGAAACTGGAGCGACCGCGACAGGGAATGGCGGCACCATGTCGACCAAGCCAAGGGGCAGGCATTGCGACGCAAATGAGTCGCTTAAAGAACGGCGCCGCAGCTTTCCAGCATCTGTAAGGCTGCCATTTCGCTGTGTTTTGTCCGCCTTGATAGGTTGGATGGGGAGTTATCGCAGGTTATATGGGCGGAGCCCGCACCTTGACGCGAGAGCTAGTACCAGCCGCTCCGGCAGTTTCTGCAACCGATCGATACAAAACCAGCCGGTAGGTCAATAGGCAGATCACCCAGTCGAACAACAGTGTCCAGACATTGTGGGAAAGAAAGTGGGCGCCCTGCATCATGCGTCCAACGGAGAACACTGCTCCCAAACCCAGAGCTAGCCCAAGAGCCCATGCCGCCGCGCGCGGTCGGCGGTCGCGGAGAAAAAAATAGAGAGCAATCAGCGAAAACCCGGCAGAAGCGTGTCCTCCCGGCCAGCAACGTCCGGGTTTGAGGGTCGGGGCACGCTCGCTCAGTAACGGGGTGTAGGTTTCCACGCCCCCGAAATCGCTTAGGCTCCATGGGCAATGAACAGCCGTAAGCGCCTTCAGTGGCGTAACAATACTGGTGGATAAAGCCAGCGCAAGTACCAGATAGCCCAGCGGTCGGCGCCAGACTTTCAACCTTGTCGGCAGCAAGCTCAGCAAAAAACCGAGAATAGCCAGTGCTCCGATTCCGATCACCGCTTGCTTGGCGCGGTCGTGCAGTACATCTTCAAGAAACCAGCTGTGCCGGCCGATGAACCCGTTTTCTGGGTCGTAGAATAGTGTAGCGACCGCAAAATCGATTTCGGTCGGTTCGCTGATCAGCAAGAGAGTCATCAGCAGGAGCGGGATACCCAGACCTAAATAGAAGTTGAAGGGCTTGGAGCCTTTCGAGGTGAGGCAGGACATAGCGTCACTCCTAGCGGTGCCCCCGACAGCGGGGGGGCAAGAGGGGGCGATAACTTATCGCTTGCTGAGCTGGGTCTGGTTCGATCGATCTGGCTGCCAGCTCAGCAACCCTCGCGTAAAGGCGTAACTTGCACCCTGATAGAAGGCAATGTCTCGCCGGGCCAACGGGTCGGTGATCTGGACGTCTGATTCATGGCTCAGCCGCAACGCATTGTCATGGCGACGCACCGCCCGCCGAGGGCTCAATATGGCCAGATCCTCACCATCGAACAGCCCTAGGTGCTGATAGTTACCAATCAAAGCCCGTCCAGGGGTAGCGTCCGCGCGCAGTACGTTGCGGCCGTAGAACGTCGAGGTGTAATCCATGTTGAGGAGGCCGAGCAGGGTTGGTGCCAAGTCGATCTGGCTGGTCAGCCCGGCAAACTCCTGCGGCTCGATGACCTTCGGCGCGTATACGAAAAGCGGAATATGGTAGTTGGCCACCGGCAGGTCTTCGGTTCCGGCACTTCCAGCCGTGTGGTCGGCTACGAAGATGAAGATGGTTCGATCGAACCAAGGCTTTTGCCGCGCCTGCTCCAGGAACTGCCCTATCGCATAGTCTGTGTATTTCACCGCACCGGCCCGACCATCTCCAGATGGAATGTCGATTCGCCCTTCGGGGTAGGTGTAAGGGCGATGGTTGGACGTTGTCATCAGTTGCAGGAAAAACGGCTTTCCGGTCGCGTGATCTGCATCTGCCTGTTTTATCGCCTGAGCGTAAAGATCCTCATCGGCGACGCCCCAGGCATTCTTAAAGTGAATCTCTGACTCTGAAACGCTGCTCTGATCGACGATGCGATAGCCGTTACCGCCGAAGAAAGCATTCATATTGTCGAAGTAACCGCGTCCGCCATACATAAAGACGCTGTCGTAGCCCTGCTCCTTGAACTGCTGCCCCAGGCTGGCGAACCCGCTCTCACGTCCGATCCGCTTAACAATCGAGCGCCCCGGAGTCGGCGGGATCGCCAATGTGATCGCCTCTAGTCCGCGATCAGTACGCGTGCCTGTGGCATAGAAATTACTAAAAAAAAGACTCTGTTGCCGGAGTTCGTCCATATTTGGCGTAAGCCCACGTCCATCTCCAAAGCTCCCCAAGTATTTAGCGCTCAGACTTTCGATGGTCACAAGAACAACATTGAGTTTCAGCGGCTCGCCGGGGTTGTCAATCATCCGGCGGACGTCTAGCGAATCGGTGCCTATAAAGCGGGCGTTAGGCTCACTGACCTCCTGCCGAAGCTGAGCGGCCACCTCCTGTTTGGGCAGCGTCGCGTAGAACTGCGGGTATTCCAGCTCGTTGTTGCGAAACGCCGCGAAGAATTGAAACGGACCGTTGCTCGCCAACTCCCGTTGATAGGCGTTGCCGCCGATGCCGCGGGGAAAATCCTGACCCACGGCCAAAGTAGTGGCAACGGCAGCGAACAATATGGCGGCCAGCGTCGTCCAGGTATCCCGCCACCGTAACAGTGGGGCCTGCAACGCGGCATCGGTGGCCTTACGCAGTAACACCGTACCTACAACGGCTATCAAGGCCAGGAATGCCAGCAGAGGATAAATTGGATAGGACTCGAGGATGTTATTGATTACCTCGTCCGAATAAACCAGGTAGTCGACCGAAATAAAGTTGAAACGCACGCCGAACTCGTCCCAGAAGAGCCACTCAGCCACGGCTGTGAACAGCATTGCGAACAGGCTAATTGCAAGCAGCGTATGCATGAACCCGTTATGCCATGGGTGCTCCCACAGCCGGCGCGGACAGAGGACTAGATAGAGTGTCAGCGGCAGTGCCGCGTAGAGCAAAAAAGCGACGTCATACATCACCCCGATGCCATAGATACCGAACAGTTGAACGACACCGGAGTTTGCATCGCCTAAGTGGCCAATCAGTAGCGCGCTGCGGGTCAAAAAAAACACCGCCAGCCATGTTGTCAAAATCAATGATAGATAGCGAAGCTGAGCATATCGGAGGTGCGGCATCGTATGATCCTTGGTGGATGAACGTGCCGCACTTTGCCCATCTGCCCGTGAGCCCTTCGTAAAAACGCTGTGAAAAAAACGTCAACTTTCGCTGTGAGCCGTACCTATGCGCATCCTCGTAATCGAAGACAATCGTGACATTCTCGCCAACGTACTCGACTACCTGCAGCTCAAGGGTTTTACCGTCGACTGTGCTAGGGATGGGCTAAGTGGGCTACATCTGGCCGCCACCGAGCAGTACGACCTTATCGTTCTGGATATCATGCTGCCGGGCATCGATGGCTATCAGGTCTGCCAGCGTCTTCGCGAAGACGCTGGACGGGAGACACCGATCATTATGCTTACCGCGCGCGATGCCTTGAACGACCGCTTGCAGGGCCTCAACGCCGGCGCTGACGATTACCTGATCAAGCCCTTCGCATTATCAGAACTGGTGGCAAGAATCGAGGCCATCCTTCGACGCAGCCAGGGCAGCCGGAAACGGATGCTTCAAGTCAGCGACTTGAGCCTCGACCTCGATACGTTGCATGCGGTCCGTGCTGGACGGACCCTAAAGCTCAATCCGGTCGGTTTAAAGCTACTCCAAATTCTCATGCGCAGGAGTCCTGCGGTGGTCCGTCGGGACGCGCTTGAGGATGCGCTTTGGGGGGAGAATTTGCCCGACAGCGATAGCTTGCGCAGCCACATCCATCAGCTCCGCCAAGTTATCGACAAACCCTTCGACAAGCCGTTGTTGCAAACCATCCACAGCGTCGGCTATCGCCTTTCGGAGCAACCGGATGTTAGCTAAACAGCCTTTCGCCCGGCGCATCGTTATCGCATTCACCCTGATGACCTTGATCGTGAGCGGACTCTTCTCCCTCGGCATCGTCGGCATCGTGCACTCTGTTGAGGAACATCTGGTTTCTGAAGAGCTCGACCGTGAGCTGAACATCGTCTTACAGGAAATCGGGCAGGGGCTGCGCCCACGCCTTGACTCCAGCACACGTTTCTTTGCCACAAGCTCGATCGAATTTGCGATTCCAGCGCAATTTTCGCGAACCCAGCCGGGTTTCAGCGAGGTAGTAAACGGCGACGAGGCGTTCTATGTTTACACCCGTGAGGTTGGCAGCGAACGCTATTTATTGGTACAGGAGCAGCACGAGTTCGAAGCCCGTGAGCAAGTGTTATTCGACGTGGTGTTGGCTGGTTTCTTGTTAAGTGTCGCAGGTGCGTGGCTGCTTGGCCGTATAGTTGCGAAGAAAGTTATGGCGCCAGTGACCAGGCTGGCTCAGCAGGTACAGCATCGCGACCAGCTTCACCCGATCGCCCCTCTCCTGGCGCCGGACTATGCTGATGACGAGATCGGACACCTAGCCTCCGCGTTCGACAGTACACTTGTACAGCTGAGGCGCTCTCTGGAACGCGAGCGCCTCTTCACCAGCGATGTCAGCCACGAATTGCGCACTCCCTTAATGATTGTAAGCTCTTCGTGTGAATTGCTGGAGGCCTCCCCCCTCGGCACGCGGGAAAGTGAACAGGTAGCGCGCATCGGCCGCGCGGCTGAAGAAATGAGCGATTTGGTACAAACGTTCCTTACGCTTGCCCGAAGCAAACCTGAAGAAGCCTCGCTGGCTGGAGAAGCCACCTTGGAGAGCGTTGCAGACGAACAAGGCAAACGCTGGGGCGCGGCGATACTAGACAAAGGCCTTCGGTTTGAGTTGCTGATAGAAGATATTGACGCCACGCCTTACAACCACACCTTCCTGCGTACGGTAATGTCCAATCTTCTGCGAAACGCGTTGCACTACACCGACGAAGGTTGGGTACGTCTGATTATCGGGAAGGGTGGGTTCCGGATTGAAGACAGCGGCCCAGGTATACCCCTTGACCAGCACGAGCGCATCTTCGACCCGTTCGTGCGGGGCGATCATCCCCGTGGTGAGGGCTTGGGCCTGGGGCTTTCATTGGTCAAACGAATTTGTGCGCACCAAGGCTGGACCATCAGGGTCTGCGACCTGCCGCCCTGTGGCAGCAGCTTTCGAGTCGTGTTGGACCAAGATCAACAATCGTGAGCGTTGACGTTTTTTTCACGTGGTTTTGACGGCCGCTTGATTCAGGCCTCTCTAGATTATCGGGCGTACTCCTTTGTGGAAGGCCCGACATGTCCAAACCCCCTCCGATTGAGCTTGAGTTTTCGCGCAAATATGACCAAGAACATGCGGTGCAATACCTGCACAAGCATCACGATGGTCTGGCTAGGCGGCTCTCCCATTGGCGTGATGAACAGCTAGCCCGGCGGGCGCTCAAGCAGGCCGATGAGCCCGATCTCGTGCTCGACCTGCCATGCGGTGCGGGACGCTTCTGGCCCCTGCTGGCGGAGCAGCCCAACCGTGTGGTTCTGGCGGCCGACAACTCGGCATATATGCTGGCCACGGCACAGGCATCGCAACCCGCTGAGGTCGTCTCGCGGGTCGAGACGTTTCAGACCTCGGCCTTCGATATCACCCTGGGTCCGAATGCGGTCGATTGCATCTTCTGCATCCGCCTGCTTCATCACATCGCCGATGCGGAGCACCGCTTGGCCATACTCCGTGAATTTCATCGGGTAACCCGCGACACCGTCATTATCTCGCTTTGGGTGGACGGCAATTACAAGGCTTGGAAACGCAAACGCCTGGAAGCCAAACGCGCCAGTCAGGGCCGAGGGTCGGAAAACCAGAACCGCTTCGTAGTAAAGCGCCAAGTGATCGAAGCGGAATTCCGCGAGGCTGGCTTCCAGATTATCGGCTACCAGGACTTCCTGCCGGGCTACGCGATGTGGCGCGTTTACACGCTACGCAAGGTGGCTTGACGATGAGGGCCTTGATCGAACTGCAACCATCCCAGAGCTCCGATACGCGCTTCGACCGTTGGTGGCACAGCGAAGGCGAGTGGGTAGAACCGCCCAACCAGCGCCGCGGTGGTGAGAGCGGCGTCAGGCGTCTGGTGCCACGCGACACGCACCGGCCCGTTCTCTATTGCAAGCGCCAGGCTGGGCACATCTATCGTTCGGTGCTCCATCCATTCGGGCGCCCGACCGCATTACGCGAGCAACAAGCTATTGAGGCGTTTCGCCGAATCGGAATCCGCGTCCCAAATATCGTCTATTGCGCTTCGAGAAAAAATTCGGGCCAGTGGCAAGCCGTGCTAGTCACGCAGGCATTGGACGGGTTTATCAGCCTGCAGGAATGGTATGGGTCTGCCCGCCAAGAGCAACACGACAACGCACTAAACAGGCAAATGCTAGAGCAACTGGCGTCTACCCTGGCACGCCTGCACCTTGCCGGCTGGCAGCACGGTTGCTGCTATCCCAAGCACATCTTCGTAAAGGTTTCTAATTCCAGCGTGGAAGCACCGGTCGAGGTTGCCTTGCTCGATTTGGAGAAGAGTCGGCGGCGTTGGCGCATTTCGGCGGCTTCGCAGCACGATTTGCGACAGCTGTACCGCCATAAAGAGGAAATGCCACAAGAGGACTGGTTGCTTTTCCACCAGACCTATCTCCGGTCGCTCGGCGCTTCTCTCGGGGAACGTATAGCATGAGCGATGAGCCGATCGCTTGTGAAGCTAATGCGCAGGCCCTCAAAGGGCGCTCGGGCCTCGGCCGGATCTTCTATGCAACTGGCTATTCGCTGGCCGGCCTGAAAGCCGCTTATGTCGGTGAAGCAGCATTCCGCCAGTTACTCCTGTTAAACCTGATACTGATTCCCATTGCATGCCTGCTCGACGTGAGCAGCAGCGAGCGGGCCATACTAATCATGGTGGCCATCCTGGCCTTGATTGTGGAGTTGCTCAACTCGGCGATCGAAGCGGCTATTGACCGTATTTCTCTGACTATCCATCCGCTCTCCAAGCGCGCCAAAGACATGGGCAGTGCTGCCCAGTTTCTCGCGCTGACGCTTATAGCGATTGTCTGGGGAGTGGTCCTTTTATGATCGGGACCCGTTTGGCAAACACCGCTCGGCACCCGCTACGCAGCTACCTGAAATTGATGATTGGCGTTCTCATCGTCCTGGCACTAGCACTGGCGTTTCCAGCATGGCGTCACTTGGCGCCGGTAACCGCCGAAACTGGCTGGACTCATAGCGTGTACCGGGACTCGATCGAGAGGGTCAGTGCCTTGGCTAAGGACGACCGGAACGAACTCTACGCGACCCAGGAATACCACGGTGGCAAAGGGACCGTTTTGCTGCAGCAGGCGGACGGAAGATTTATTCAGGTCATGCAGGGGCTGTCCAAGCCGGATGGCTTGCTGTCCTATCGCGGCGGTCTCGCCATTAGCCAGGAAGGTGGAAATCTACCCGTCCTTTGGATGCATGGCGGCCAAACCAGCAACCTGCTGCTCGGCCAGGGTGTCGAACAGCTCGCCAGCGATGGGCATTACCTTTACGCCATTGAGGACCAGAGCAGCGGCCGGCTGTTGCGCTTCGACCCACAGAGCGGCAAGACCGTTGTGCTCCGTGATGGGCTTAACGAAGCGGAGGCGGTCACCGTTTGCCCCGACGGACAGCTGTTTTACGCCGAGAAAACGCGTGGTTGGGTCAAGCGCCTAAAAGAAGACGGCGCGGATGAGACCGTTTGGTCCGGCCTTAACCAACCCGGCTATCTCCTCTGTACTGAGGAGGGTCTCTGGGTCAGCGAGGACGCCACCCACATGGCTCGTCTGTTGCTGATGGACAAGAGCGGAACCCAGCATGTCGTTCTCGACCATCTGCGCTCGCCACAAACGCTGCTACCTGTCGCTCCTCGCCGCTATCTGCTCGCTGAGCAGGGCCGCAATCGCATCCTAGAACTGAATCGCCTCTGAAGGTTCCCTATGTACCAAAACCAGCGGCCTGCGGGTCGTGCGGCGGCGCGTGCAGCAACGCCAAGCACTCTCGAACACCTCACTTTTGCCATATCGAGCGCAATCGTCCTTCTCGCTCTCTTTTCACTGCTGCGACTAGGACTGCTTATCTACAACCACGAGCTAATCGGCGATACGTCTACGGCGAGCTTTGCCGAGGCTTTTCTCAACGGTTTGCGCTTCGACTTGCGCGTCGTCATCTATCTCTGCGCTCCCCTGATTCTTGCGTTGCTGAGCACGCGGTTGATGGCTGCCCGCCGCTGGCAGCGTTATTGGCTAAGCGTCGCAGCCAGCTTGACGATATTTCTAGGCATTGTAGAGCTGGATTTCTACCGGGAATTCCATCAACGCCTGAACGGATTGGTCTTCCAGTACATACAGGAAGACCCCGCGACTGTGCTGAGCATGCTCTGGCACGGCTTTCCTGTGGTGCGTCTCTTGCTGGCCTGGATGGCTCTGAGCGGGGCGGCTTTTATACTCTTTGCCTGGTTAGATCGGCTGACTCGGCGGCGCTCACCCGGCGGCCGATCAAACGAGTCTCAGCGCAGTGGCCGACTCTTGCACTCATGGCCTGCTCGCAGCTTGGCATTACTGCTATGCCTGACCTTTTCTGTCGCCGGCGCCCGCGGTACCCTTCGCCAAGGCCCACCTCTGCGTTGGGGCGACGCTTTCACCACCGAATCGATGTTCGCCAACCAGCTTGGCTTGAACGGCACGCTGACCCTCTATGCGGCAGGAAAAAGCCGCCTCTCCGCCGAGCGGGACAACATCTGGGAACCCTCCATGCCGGCCGACAAGGCCGTCGTCGTCACCCGCGACCTGCTGCTTGGTCCGAACGAGCAACTTGTCGACTCAGACCCAGCCGCCGTTCGGCGGGACTACCAGGCCCCCGCCGATACTCGCCTGCCGATCCGCAACGTGGTGGTGATTCTGATGGAAAGCTTTGCAGGCCATTTCGTTGGTGCGCTTGGCAGCCAGGCTGGCATAACTCCAAACTTTGACCGATTGGCAAGGGACGGTCTGCTGTTCCGCCGATTCTTCTCCAACGGTACCCATACCCACCAAGGCATGTTCGCCACCATGGCCTGCTTCCCCAATCTGCCCGGGTTCGAATATCTGATGCAGACGCCGGAGGGGGGGCATCAGTTTTCTGGTCTGCCACAATTACTTGGCGCTCGTGGCTATGAGGATCTCTACGTCTACAACGGCGATTTCGCCTGGGACAACCAGTCAGGATTCTTCAGTAACCAGGGCATGACCAGGTTCATAGGGCGCAACGATTATGTCGACCCGGTCGTCTCCGACCCTACGTGGGGCGTATCCGATCAGGACATGTTCGATCGCGCGGCTGCAGAGTTGCTCAAACAGGACGGAAGTAAGCCCTTCTACGCCTTGCTCCAGACGCTTTCTAACCATACGCCCTACGCGCTTCCCGCTCCCCTACCGGTGGAGCCGGTCGACGGCCATGGCTCACTGGATCAGCATTTGACCGCGATGCGGTATTCCGATTGGGCATTGGGCCAGTTCTTCGAGAAAGCCAGGAAAGCACCCTATTTCAAAAACACTCTCTTCGTCGTCGTGGGCGACCATGGCTTCGGTGCGCAAGAGCAGCTGACTGAGATGGACTTGTATCGCTTTCATGTCCCCCTACTGCTGATCGCCCCCGGCATCCAGGAACGATTCGGCAGCACTGAGGACATTGTCGGCACCCAAGTAGATGTGGTGCCAACGATTATGGGGCGGCTGGACGGGACGGTGCGCCATCAGTGCTGGGGGCGTGATTTGCTGAGCCTGCCACCTGGCGATCCAGGCTTTGGCATCATAAAGCCTTCGGGCGGTGATCAAACGGTTGCCATGCTGAGCGGCGATCGTATCGTAGTACAGCCCAAAGGACTGGAGGCGCGGGTTTACCGGTACCGCCTGGGTGCGCAGCCTCGAAGCACGAGGCTCGAACGCAGTTCAATGGATCAGGCACTTCTCGAGCAATTGAGCGCCTTCATTCAGACCGCGACTGCGAGCCTGATCGGCAACACGGCGGGTGCCAGCGGCAGCTCCAATAGCAAAAACGCGGGCGGGAATGAAGAAGAGCAACTGCCAGATAAGCCCTGATAGCGAGCTATAGCAGAAGCGTATGAGGCTACTTCGTTTGAGATGGGAAAGTCTCTCGCTACGTACGGGGCGGCCATAGGGAGACCCGCCGCTGTTGGATTGATGAGCATAGATCTACTGCCACCGGTCCGAATCCTCACCCTTAGGTCAATAAAACTTCTGGAATACATTTAGCGAATGCAACGGCGTGCCGATAAGCGAGCCAGGCAGTTGCCGTTCACTTAGGAACTAGAAAGATGTCGCTACGTAAACTTAAAGTGGCAACACGTTTTGGCATTGGCTTTGGCTTGATAGCGCTGATAGTCCTAACCCTTGGCGTCGTATCGATAACCCGTATGGGCGATATGCGTGCAAAGGCTTTGGAGGTCGATGAAAACTGGCTGCCGGGAGTGGAGGCCACAGGCGAGATTAGTAAGAACATGGTTCGTCTGAGGGAAATGACCCTTCGCTCGGTCGTGTACACAGATCCACAAATGCAGGCAGAAAACCGCAAAACCGTTGACGAGCTACGTGGCTGGATTACTAAAGAACTGGCTGCATACGAAAATTTCATCGGAAACGATGCGGAGCACGATGCCTTCAAGCGCTTCAAGCAGGCCACTCTGAGTTACATGCCACTGCAGGCGGAGGTAGTCCAACTTGCTTCGAATGGTCAACGCAATGCCGCTATGGAAATTCTGAATGGCGAAATCAACAAGCACGCAGAAGAGCTTATGGCGGGCCTGAACGACCTTATTAAAGTCAATCGCGACGGGGCTTCGGCTGCGGCTGCTGAATCTGCCTCAGTCTATAAAAGCTCAGTTATATTGACGGGTATTGCGATAGGTATTGCCATGATGCTCATGATAATTCTAGCAATTCTCTTCACACGGAGCATAACGGTTCCTCTTGACCAGGCTGTACAGGCTGCAGAAGCTGTTGCACGTGGTGACCTGACAAAAGATATCGAGATTCAGGGTAATGATGAGCCGGCGCGCCTTCTTCAAGCATTGAAAAACATGCAAGGGAAATTGCGCGAAACCATCAAGAGTATTTCTCACTCGTCGAGCCAGCTAGCATCGGCGGCCGAAGAATTGAACGCGGTTACTGAGGATTCGACCCGAGGTCTACACCAACAGAACTCAGAGATCGAACAGGCGGCTACTGCTGTAAATGAGATGACAGCCGCAGTTGATGAAGTTGCAAGGAACGCAGTAGCTACCTCGGAAGCGTCACGGGACTCGGACCGGACGGCCAAGCGTGGTCGTGAGCAGGTCATCAAGACAGTCGGTGCAATCGACGCCCTAACGGCCGATGTGACCGGCACTGCCGTACAGGTCGAAGAGCTCGCTAGCAAGGTCAACGAGATTGGCAGAGTGCTGGACGTTATCCGAGCCATTGCAGAGCAAACCAACCTTCTTGCACTGAACGCTGCTATTGAAGCTGCTCGTGCGGGCGAAGCAGGGCGCGGCTTCGCTGTCGTGGCTGATGAAGTTCGTGCGCTTGCTCATCGCACTCAACAATCGACACAAGAAATCGAGCAAATGATCTCTGGAATTCAGCAGGGTGCTGGGCGGGCTGTCAGTGCAATGCAGTCGAGTAACGAACGCGCTCGATCTACCCTCGATGTGGCTAAAGCGGCAGGCGAAGCACTCGATGAGATATCAGAAGCCATCAGCCTGATCAGCGAGCGTAACCTCGTGATTGCTAGTGCTTCAGAAGAGCAAGCCCAAGTTTCACGCGAGGTTGACCGTAACCTCGTGAACATACGGGACCTCTCAGTCCAGACGTCTGCCGGAGCGAACCAGACCAGCGCGGCCAGCCGCGAGCTTTCTTCTCTTGCTGTGGATCTGAATGCACTGGTGAACCGTTTCGTTGTTTGATGGACGGTTGGGCGAACGTAACGGTTCAGGTATCACCCAGTTGCCATTGTTGAAATGGCCATCCGGCTCGCTGCGGAACCGCAAAGAATTGTTCAGCGTCCAACAAGGAGATGAAGCATGGACCAAACCACCCTACTCTTCAGCGAGCTAGCCGACCGGATGCGGCTGGAGCTATCGAACCGCCGTTTTTGGCCTCTATTCGTCAGTGCGGGTGTTGTAGCGCTCCAGGCGCTGGCGGTCGCCGCCAAGCGTGGTCTCATGCAGGTGTACCGTTGGTGGAGTCCTAAAGGAGAAGCGTTGGCGCTACCAGAGTGAGGGGTTTGAGACGTGACGGTTGTGCAACGGCCAGAAGCGGTCGGTCAAACGCTGTAGGGAATCTGGCATCTCATTTTGCAGCAATGAGGCGATCCGAGGCATGCGATGGGCCTACCGGATCAAGGAAAACGAACAATCACAACAATTCGATGCCGAAGCGGCGCATTGCTAAAGCGAACAGGGCGAAACACAGGCACGTGGCCAATGCGTAACCCGCCAGTGCCAGCCAGAAGCCGAAGCGAGACATTAGGAGCGGGAACATCAACAGCGCCGGTAGCGTGGGGATCACATACCAGAAGGTGTACCAGGCATGGTTGGCGATCTTCTGTCCAGGTTGATGCTCGATGTGCAGCCAGATCAAGGTCAGCACCGTGACTATGGGCAGGGCGGCGATGACCCCGCCAATACGGTCGCCATGTTTGGCCGCTTCGGATACCAAGACCACCATTAGTGCAGTAATCAGGTATTTGGTCACTATCCAGGTCATGGCGTGCTCCGCTGGGCGGCGAAAGAAGATCAAAGGTACTTGGTGATCTGCTTGAAGTCGCTTAGAGCGGTGGTGTCACCCTGCTCGGTGGCCGCGAGCGCATGCTCCAGACAGTGATCGATATGGTCCTGGATCAAGGTGCGCTTGGCCTGGCAGACCGCTTTTTCTACCGCGTGTAGCTGCTGGGCAAGGTCCACACAGGCGCGACCGGCCTCGATCATGCCCACGATGCTGCGCAGATGACCTTCGGCACGCTTCAACCTTTTGATGATATCGCTATGACTTTGGTGCTGATGGGCGTGTTCTTGATCGCTCATGCCTTGAGTCCCATGCCTCGATGACTTACGCTTTGATCCTATCCCCCCCGGGGGGATATGGCAAACCTGTCGTTATCGTCGGGCGGCCAGCCGAATCTGTAATTGAAGACACATCGCATGCTCAGTAAACCGGTCAGTGCTCAGTTAACGTTTGCCCTTGCTCTCGTCATGCTAATGGCATGGGCCGGGCATAGCGTCGCGCTTGGCCCTGGGATGAGCCAAGGTGCGTGGAGCGGCGAGGACCGTGCTCATGCGCATTCCCACATCACGGGTATTTCGGCCTGTGCCAAATGCACGGATCACTACCACTCCACGCTTACTGCCGACCACGTGCACGAAACGCCTTACCTGACCACGCTCCTCATCCTCAGTACGCTGCCAGAGCGTCCGCAGCCGATAGAATCCACGCGCTACGCCATCCCTCCTAGTCCGATCTTCCTGATCGAGCGGCCACCACGCCCAAGATTCGCGCTCTGACACCGGCCGCTATCTGGCCAAGACCACAGTCACTTAGGACTCAACCATGCATTCGCTATCCATGTGCGGTATGGGCGCATTTCCCGCGCGCCCAAACCGCTCGCTAATACTGCTGCTGTTATTCACCACATTACTGTTTCTCGGCATGCCTGACGCGCTGGCTCACGCTGTGGCCGAGGGCGACAAGGGGTTTATTCAGGAAAGCTCTGGAGTAATGGTGCTGCCGTTCATCTACATGGGCGCAAAGCACATGATCACCGGCTACGACCATCTGCTGTTTCTGTTCGGGGTGATCTTCTTTCTCTACCGCCTGAAGGACGTGGGGCTCTACGTCACCCTGTTCGCCGTGGGACACACCGTGACGCTGCTGTTCGGCGTACTGGCGGAAATCAGCATCAGCTCCTATGTGATCGACGCCATCATCGGTTTCTCGGTGGTTTACAAGGCGCTGGATAATCTGGGCGCGTTCCAGCGTTGGTTCGGCCACCAGCCGAATACCAAGGCGGCCACGCTGATCTTTGGCTTGCTGCATGGCTTCGGCCTGGCAACCAAGATTCAGGAGTACGAAATATCTGCAGACGGCCTAATTGCCAACCTTGTTGCATTCAACGTTGGCGTCGAGATCGGCCAGCTCCTGGCCTTGAGCGCCATTCTGATCGTCATGGGCTACTGGCGGCGCACTGCCAGCTTCTGGCGTCATGCCTACACCGCCAACGTCGCCATGATGAGCGCCGGTTTCCTGTTGATGGGTTACCAGCTCACCGGCCTGATCGTCTCTTCGTAAGGAATTCTCAGCATGTTCAATACCAAGCTTCCGACCCAAAGCGAATTGCCGACCAGTCGCCAACTGCTGCGCTCAACTGTGATCGCAGTGGGTGTTGCTGCTGTTTTGCTGGTCACCGTGGTGATGCCCTCTGAATACGCCATCGACCCAACGGGCGTTGGCCGCGTACTAGGCCTCACCCAGATGGGTGAAATGAAGGAAATCCTGGCCGAAGAAGCGGCAGCGGATGCGACTGTTCAGCCAGCGGCGGCACCGGTAGTACAAGCTCCCGCACCTGCTCAGGTGGCACCTCAAGAACAAGTTGTGGCAGCACCTGCGGCTGAGCCGGTAGCAGAGGCACAGCCAGCCCTGAAGTCCGATGAAGTGACTGTCACGTTGAAGCCAGGCGAGGCCAGTGAGATCAAGCTGGAAATGTTGGACAAGGCCACGGTCAGCTACGAGTGGGCGACCAATGGCGTTCCGGTTAATCACGATACCCATGGCGAGCCCTACAACGGCCCCAAGGGCTATTACCACAGCTACAGCAAGGCCAAGCAGGTTAAAGGTGACAAAGGCGAATTCACTGCCATTTTTGATGGCACCCACGGCTGGTTCTGGCGTAACCGTAGCAACAGCGACGTGACAATCACGCTCAAGACCAAGGGCGAGTACCTGAGCGTCAAACGAGTCATTTAAGAGACGAAGCCCCTCCGTCATGAGGCGCAGGGGCTTCCACATCCATGATTGAAATAGAAAGGATTACACGATGAAAACCACAACTCCCTTGAGTCGCTCTTTTCTCCTTGTTTGCCTGCTGGGCTTACTGTCGGCATGTGGTGGCGGCGAGCCGAAAACCCAGTCTGAAGTCGAAAGCCACGGCCATTCGCATGATTGAAGGCTAGCAACACGCCAGGTTGCGTTGCAGCAAGAGTCTGTGCGTTGGATATTGCGCTGGCTGAACAGACAGAAACGGCAGATCACTGTTCAGGCTTTGTAAAAAAGCCAGACAATCTTTTCTATCCGCGCTTCTACATTGAATCTGTGAGGGCTCGATTAGAGCGGTACAAGGATTTCTGTACCAGTACCGCGTCAAGACATCGCTCACTTGTCGAATATTTTTCGTAAGGACAGATCATGCCCGTCCAAGCAGTTATCTTCGATGCATTCGGTACCCTGTTGAGGATCCAGGATGGAAGACATCCTTACCGGCAATTGTTGACCATTGGTAGAGCGAATGGGCGCCGGCCCAGATCTGACGACGCGAGCATACTGATGAAGATTCCGATGACGTTGACTCAAGCCGCAGCGCAGCTCGAAATTCCAGCGAGTCCAAAAGAGCTCGAATTTTTAGAGCGGGTCTTGGCTCAGGAGATTGCTGCAATAGAGCCTTATCCCGACGGGCCTCCTGCTGTTGAGATGCTTCAGCGTATGGATGTTCGCGTTGGCGTTTGCTCAAACCTGGCGTTTCCATACCGAGAAGCTATTTTACGCTGTTATCCCGACTTGGATGCCTATGCGTTCAGTTGCGATCTTGGCGTAATGAAGCCGGATCCAGCAATCTATCGTTGGTCTTGTAACCAGCTAGGTGCTGAGCCGGGCGCAACATGGATGGTCGGTGATTCCATGCGATGCGATAGAGATGGACCTACAGCAGCGGGCATTTGCGGCTTCTTTCTCGAAAGAGCCAATACCAGCGGCGATTACACAGAGCTTGAAAGCTTCGCGGTAGCTGCGCTGGCACACGAAATGTAGACTTTTGGTCGAAAGCGGCTATGCCTCAACCTGGCGCCGACTTAGCTCCATCGCCGAAGTAATCATCTGCAGCTACTAGACCGAAACGGTCACTCAGCTCGTTCTTATCGTTGTTTTCGCTAAACATATTGTGAATGCGCCGCTCTTGCTTGAGGTATGCCAATGTTCCGAAAAAGCATCCTTCGCAAATGTGGAGTTCATACCGCTCGCCGTCATGCTTAGCGCCGTAGCCCCAGTGGGCATGCAGCGTCGCGAATTGAAATCCGCCGATAGCTACCCGAACTGAACATTGACAGACATCGCACACCACGTCGGTGACTGTATCGACCTCTATCTTTTCCGTAATTTTCATTACCTGCCTCCCGTGACACCCAACCGAATCAAGTACTCAGCATAGACGTCTACGCCTGAGGCGATGGTCGGTGCATCAAGAGCTATCACTGCGACTGCTGGGAAGTCGCTGTCATGGAAGCTAGCGTTCCCACTCGGCAGCTCTCACGCAAAGCGAGCGGTCAGAATCAGGACTTGGCCACGCTGGACGCTAGACGCGAAACTTCTCTAGTTAAGCGCAAATCGGGGATTCGTCCGTCGTGCTTTCCGAGATAGCACCTTAACCGTGACGCCGGATCCTCGATATCTAATAAAATATAGCCGTTTATAGCTGCTTCCTCTTATAAACGGTTATAAATACTTATAATTCACTGATCGCTTCCCAAACGAATGAGCACCAACCTTTGACGGGGTTTCGTAAGCTTCTAGTGTGCAATCACCATTTCGCCTCGGATGGTGATGTGTGAGAGCACTAAAACTGGTGTTTGGGTCTCAAGGGGGCGTTGATTTACCCATGGGTTACTCCGGCAACCTCATACTCTGCCGCGGCCACTACGCGTGCCGGAACGGCAATGAGCAGGTCTTGGGGGCGCTCGCCTCCAAGATAGCTGTTCATTGATATAAACCAGTATGCCAAGCCCCAATCATCCTTCTCCCCGTCAAATACCTTCAGCACCTCGGCCATGGCCGAAAGCGGCTGATACCCATCGTCCTTGTTCAGAGCATAAATCGGGTAGTAGGCACTGCCGTTGTGGTGAATAGAGAATATACGGCGTTCTCTCTTCCATTCGTTGAGCCGCGAGCTTGCACTGCAGTTGGATTCAGCCAGAAGCGCAATGTCCCGCTCAGACAGCCAGTCACCGCTCTCCAATACGGCCTTTTTGGCCTCGGCTAACATCTGCGCTTCCACGAGGATTACTGGTCCTACAGGAGCTTGAGGCACTAGCAGCGAAACCATTCGCTCAACTGTGAGTTGATGATCCTTGGACGTCGTGTCGGTGATGAATCGGGCTGCCGCCTCCAGCGACTCGCCCAACGCAGCTAGCGTTTCAGCCGAGGCGTGGTCCACCGTTATGACAACAGCTTGCTCTGCTTTCTCGGCGTTTAGGCGAGCAGCCACCGCTTTCAGGTCACCCGTGAAGGTCGAACGTATTGCTACGGGTTCGGCGATCAGCCTCATACATACCTCCAATACAGAAGATCACGAACCAATCTATCCCCTAGACTCCTGCGATAGGGCTGGCGGCCGCCGAACGGAATGGCAATAGGCCAAAGCCAATGTGTTGGAGCTGATAAAGCCTACAGAGGAAGGTAGGCGCTTATGACTGGTTGGCATCAGTCTAGCTCAGACGTCCACCGCGGTGACGGTTCGGGTGCGTCACCCAACAGCCAGTTCAGCCCCGTCAGGCAGCAGTAGTCGCCATACGTGACACCGATACCAGCCCTTTAGCAAGTCGCTGGCTGTTGATCATATGTCAGAAGTGTCTTCTAATATCTGACATTACTAAACCGAGACTCGATATGTCATCAATTCCTAGCGCGATCCGGGAACGCAGCCAGTTGTTGAGAAATGGAGGCGTGCTCGCACCTAAAGAGTTTCTCCACCTGGGAAGCCGCACTGCGGTCGACCAAGCGTTTTGCCGCCTAGTTAAATCTGGACATTTGATACGGGTGGCACGCGGAATTTATGCACTTCCGTTATCGATCAAAAGCCAAGGCCGTGCTCCGTCTGCTGAGTCAGTGGCGAAATCGATCGCAGCGTGGAAAAAGCAAGCCATCGCGCCTACAGGCCAATGTGCTGCGAACTCGCTTGGCCTAGCTCTGACTAGACCCGTAGAGAAAGTGCTACTTACCACTGGTCGCAGTCTGAAAGTGGTCGTTGGAGACCAGACGGTCGCACTCCAGCGGGCTCCCTACTGGATGCTTTCGCTTGGAAACAGCCTTGCTGGCGATGCCGTCAGAACGCTCGCTTGGATAGGCCGTGACAGAGCAGACGGGGCAGCAGCAGCGCTTAGGGAGCGTTTGCCCGATGACGAATGGAGCAAGTTGAGCTCTGTGCGCGCGAGCCTTCCTAGCTGGATGGCTACTGCCATTGGAAGAGCAACTATGGATAACTACACGCAAACAGGCTGAGCTGGTACCGGTAGGCAACAAAATACCAACCATCTTCCGTCTGAATGGGTCTCGAACGGTTAAAATATCGTTGAGCAAAAGGTAGAAACTCATGGCTAGCGGCGAACACTTGAAAGCGCTACTGCGCTCGCACATCAAAGGCGATGATTCGCATTTTCTAGCCGTAGCCATGCAATTGGCAGCTCACGAGGCCAAGCAGGGGCACGGCAAGCTAGCAGAGGATCTGCGAGCGCTAATCGACTCGGCCAAGAAGAACCGCTTGCCTTCTGGGATGCCTGTGCCGATAGGCCAGCCGCGTGGCGAGCTGAGCAGCTTACTTAGCGCTGCGCTTCCCAAAACTCGACTTTCTGAAATGGTCCTGGATGAGGTAACCCATTCCCGTCTGGAAAGGATCATGAGCGAGCAGCGCAATTTTGAAAAAATTCGTGCTCACGGCCTGTCTCCACGTCGTAAATTGCTCTTGGTCGGCCCGCCCGGTACCGGAAAATCGATGACGGCTTCGGCCCTCGCTGGGGAACTGGGCATTCCTCTGTATATCGTTCGGTTCGACAGCTTGATAACTAAGTTCATGGGAGAAACCGCGGCAAAGCTGCGCCAGATATTCGATGCAATACGCGACACTCGGGGTATCTACTTTTTCGATGAGTTCGATGCTATCGGATCCCAGCGCAGCCTTCAGAACGATGTCGGTGAAATCCGCCGAGTGCTGAATAGCTTCCTTCAGATGATCGAGCAAGATCAGTCGAACAGTCTGATCATCGCTGCCACCAATCATCCCGAAATTCTCGACTACGCCCTGTTCCGTCGATTCGACGATGTTATCGAATATGGCCTGCCCAACCAGGAGCAAATTCAAACGGTGCTAAAGAACCGACTGCTGAACTTCTCGAAGTCGATTAGAAGCTGGGATAAGCTCTGCACCACCGCAGAAGGCCTCAGCTATGCCGAATTGGCGAGAGCCGCGGACGACGCAATCAAGGACGCGATCATTCAAGATCGAACCGAGGTGGCAATCAAGGACGTGGAGAGGCACCTTACGGAGCGGAAGGCGTTCCACGGGAGACAGCGCTCCTAATGTAGTAGAGCATCTCGATGACGGAACCAACTAAGGGACAACGGCCTCATTTTCACCTCCAAGGACAAGGGCTAGCGGAACGCTTCCAGTCCACAGCATCGGCAAAACGAGACCCTCGTTACCCCTCGCCAGATCGAACAACGCATGGTGCTAGGCTTCTCAGCCAACTCAAGCGTGCAAGCCAAGAGATGGCAGAGGCGGTAAGACATCAGCGGCAAACTGCTGAAACGCAGCTTAGGTCAGAAGGTGGATTTGGCCTGCAGATCGAATTCAGGAGTGAGCCAGGCTACGCTCTTGCCTTCGAAGGCCTCGCCCGCGGGGCGCAGCGCATTGAACTCCTGAACCTACGACGTGATCCCGCCACGAATACGGAGCTCGCGACAGTTTTTGTTCCGGATGGGCAGCTCAAAGCTTTCGAGAATCTTGTTCATCAGTATTTGGAAGCGTCCACAGCGAAAGGAATTCCTCGCAATGCACCGCTTCTGAACCCGATCCAAGAAATCAGAACCGCAGCGTTTAATGCCTTGTGGACGGACGACCCTGCGGTATTGCCGCTCAACGAAGCGGAGACCATATGGTGGGAGTTTTGGCTCCCGATTCGAGATGGTCGAGAAGCAGTGCTTAATCGCTTTAAGTCGATTGCAGAAGCATGTGGTTTCGAAACCTCTGACAAGGCGCTGAAGTTTCCCGAGAGAACAGTTCTCAACGTCTATGCCTCCCGCGAAGCTATTACTCAATCGCTATCGCTGCTCAATGAAGTCGCCGAGATTCGTAGAGCAAAGGAAACGGCCGAATTCTTCGATGCCATGTCGCCACCGGAACAGAGAGAGTGGGTAGAGGATTTGCTTGAGCGGACGATCCCCGCTGAGGATGGCAGCATTCGTATCTGCTTGCTGGACACAGGTGTTAACCGGGGCCACCCGCTTCTTGCACAGCACATTGACGAAGACGATCTCTATACGGTCAACAGCGCCTGGGGGCTATCAGATTTGGCTGGCCACGGTACTGGGCTGGCCGGTATCGCTTTATACGGCGACCTTTTTGACCCGCTCGCCAGCCAAGGGCCTGTCGCGGTTGGTCACCGCTTGGAATCGGTGAAGCTGCTCCCCACAGCTCAGCAAGTTAAGAAAGAGCCCTATGGCTCGCTGACGATTGATGCGGTTACCCAGCCAGATACATCCAAGCCGGAAATACGTCGTGTGTTCAGCATGGCAATCACCAGCCTTGATGATCGAGATCGCGGCCGGCCCTCGGCGTGGTCCTCAGCTATCGATGAACTCGCGTGCGATGTTCTGGGCGAGAGAGCCAATCCTAGACTGATAGTCCTATCAGCAGGTAATGCCGATAAGAACCAAGCTATTCACTACCCTAACAGCGTCACCACTGACGGTATCAACGATCCAGCGCAGGCGTGGAACGCCCTTTGCGTTGGAGCCTATACCATGAAGGTTACGATCGATCCCCCTAACTCTGGCTTGCTGCCAGTCGCGGCAGCTGGAAGCTTGAGCCCCTACAGTACAACCTCAGGGACCTGGTCTAACGCAGCTTGGCCGTTGAAGCCAGACGTAGTTTTCGAAGGGGGCAACTTAGCTACAGATGGGCAATCGGCCTACACCGAACCGTGTCTGTCGCTGCTGACTACCTCACATGAACCCCAACGACGGCTGCTATCAACCACTTGTGCAACTAGTGCAGCTTCAGCTCTGGCCGCGCGGATGGCGGCCCAGATCTCAACGAGTTACCCACTGTTCTGGCCAGAGACAGTGAGAGCCCTCATTGTGCATTCCGCTGAATGGCCTAATCGGATGCTTCAAGACTTCCTCGCAAGCGATTCAAAAGCCGGCTATGAGAATCTGGTAAAACACTGCGGCTTTGGTGTGCCTGATATAGGCCGCGCTCTGTATAGCGCCGGCGACTCCTTAACAATGATCGTTGAGGACCAACTGAAGCCTTTTGCGAGGCAAGGCACGAAACCTCCCACCGCGCGAGACATGCATCTGCACCTTCTTCCTTGGCCTCGTCAGGAATTGCTCAACCTCGGCAACGTCGAAGTGGAGATGCGAGTAACCCTTTCCTACTTCATTGAGCCAAACCCGGGAATCGCCGAGCGTGGCATCAAAGGCCGCTATCGCTACGAGTCGCATGGGCTTCGATTTGACGTAAGTCGCCCTAATGAAGACAAGGACCAGTTCCGGCAACGCATCAACAAGCGTGCTCGGGATGAAGAGGAAGGTGCTTATCAGGGCGGCGGTTCAGACCCATGTTGGCTGCTTGGCACCCAAACCAGGCATCGCGGCTCACTCCATTCGGACATATGGCGAGGTACAGCTGCTGACCTAGCAGGGCGAGGCATGCTTGGCATTTATCCCGCATTGGGTTGGTGGAAAACTTTGGTCAAGCATCAGCGTTACGACGATACCGTAAGGTACAGCCTAGTAGTATCAATCAAGACGCAGCAAACCAACGTTGACCTTTATGCTGCGGTCGAGCAAGTAATAGAAACCCGAACGGCAGTTTACGTTTAACCATGCCACGCTGGGCCCGACTAAAAAGGTTATTTTCTACCATCGATAAATGAGCAATTGAAGCGAGGTCGGTTTGATGCGTGGAGAACCCTTTTACGCGGAATTCAGTTCGACGTTATCTGCCTTTTAGGTTACGCACTCTGGCCACTCCTCACCCTCACGGTATTCAACCGTGAGAGTGCACTAGTTAGGTTGTTCGGTACCGAGCTGGGCAATCGACGGCGATTTGTGAATAGAAACCATGTTACGTTTAACCAGAATGTATGTGATAAGCAGGAGTGGTAGCGGTGCATCACAAGATTCCCTTTTTTCCATCTTCACTTCCCGATGAAACACTACACTCAAGAGTTTCTCGCTACCATTTTCTATCAGGCAACAAAACACAGCCACTGACTTTTAGAGATGCTTTCGATGCTGCCCCGTTTCCTTTGGACGTTGTTGTCCCGAAGAAGATAACGCAGCTAGCTGAGCGGCTCCCAGGAGAAGCTGCAGACAACCTCAAAAGCCTGCTAAACACGAATACGCTACTGCCATTGTTTACATCGTTTCTTGGAACCGAGAACTCTCACAAAAAACTGTGCCAAGAAACTTCGACAACAACGCTGTCACGAATTCCTCAGCGTGTGGTCGGCGTGCACGGCACAGCTAAACTCTGTATTGCATGCTGCGAGAGCGACGAACATGAGTTTGGTTCCAGCTATTGGCATAGAGCTCACCAAATACCAGGAGTTTCCAGTTGCTGGAAGCACAGTGAAACCCTGATGAGCTCATGTCAATTTTGCTCCAAGCCGTTCTATACGAAAAATCGACTTCTAACCATGCCATGGCTGCCCTGTGAGTGTGGTTGGTCTGTTAATGCAAACACGCGTAGCAATATCGCTCCCATCGTTGAGAACGAATACGCCGTATTCTCTAAAGAGCTACTACATGGAGACGTTCCTACTATCTCGCAAGAATCCCTTGCGCATGCGTACAGAACACGAGCCTCCGCGCTAGGTCTCCGAGCTGGCAGCCTAGTTTCACAAGCGTCACTATTCAAAAGTATAGTCGAGACCTTGGGAGACGAATTCCTCTGTCAAGCGGACACTGCATACGCTGCCAAGAAGACAAAAACGTGGATTCGTCTTTCCACAATAGATAACCAACTCGATATGCCGATAACACGGCATTTAATACTAAGCTTTTTCTTATTTCGCAACTTTAATGTGTTTAAGAGCGCTCTACAAAACCAGCAGAGCTTGCCGCTCGTAAGAGCACGCAGGCAAGATTCAAAGCCATCAAAATCGGAAGAAAGTACAAGCTTGGTTTACCGGGCTAAGATACAGCAGATTGTAAATCGTTGGCCAAGTTCAACATTAGAAGACTGCTGGAAGAACTCATTGAAGGCCACATCGTGGCTTTTCAAACACGATCGCGGGTGGTTACTCTCCTATTTATCAGAAACGACGCAGCCTGGTCGTGGCTCGAACGATCTAAGCTATGCGAAGATTATTGAGGATGGCATTGAAGGCCTTTACGCGCTCTCGTTTAAACCTAAGAGAGTAAATATCGGGAATATACTTTCTCTTCTACCTAAAAAGTTGCCAGGGGGAAGAGATAGGGAAAAGCTCTATCCCGAAGTATCAAAAAAGCTTCAGGAGCACTATGAATCCCTTTGGCACTTCCATGTCCGGCGGATCATTTGGGGACTACACGAACTCAAAAGGCTCGACCTTAAACCGACAATTGTTAATTTAAGTGACTTGATAAAAATCAACAAAATCAGCTGTAATTCGATACTCAGCCACTTTGGCTGGGACATTGAGGTAATGGTGAATCAAAAATTCAGCCAGGTAGATGAGATGAACAAATTTTCGATCACTCGACAATGGTCGGGTCCTATAAGTGTCGATGCTGGATATGCCGGCCGAGCTTATCAAAAAGCGCGTATGGCCAAATTAGAATAGTCCCATATGGCTAAGCTTCTTTGATCAATTTCATAAGATACGAAGCTGCATTCCCCGCTGGTGGACGAATAGCTGCGAACCTCAACAACGTCGCAGCACCGAAACTTGCCTTACGTGTACGTAATTCTTTAGCAGCCCATTCTAATCTGCGGCGATGAAACTGATCTTTTGATTCACAGCTCGCCTTAAGCTCCAAGCTGCATCGCGGCAGCTTAGGCAATTTTTTCTCAAACAGTATGGATGAATTCAGCTCACGCCCTATCCGCGCAATAGAGATCCGAAGTGGCTTCCCTGGCCGGGCCCTAAGGCTCCACGCGCACGCTCGGATTCGACGCGACAACTCTTTATCCAGCCTTGCCCAGTCAACAGCAGCGGTGCGCTTACGAGCGATCCTTCCGATGCGATGGACCTTTTCTTTCAGCCAGTCTCTATCGTTACGGTAAAGCCAAGCGTAATCGGCGCACGCCCGAGCTGTCGTGTTCCTCTCACGTTCCATAATGAAACGAAGACGACGGCTCTCTCGGTCTTGCTCCAATCGCAACCCTGACAACATGTTTTTAAGGTCGGCTTCCATTCTTAGTACTCGATACACCGAGGTCAATGAAACGCCACAATTTTTAGCTATTTCAGAAAAAGCTTTCCCGGCAATCAACTGATCCCGAATTTGCTGTCTGAGCACTGGTAGTAGAATGGATGGACGAGCACGGACACGTAGTCCAAGCTGAACGGCATAGACGTGAAGCGTAGAGACGCTCACGCCTGTCACTGCGGCAATCTGGCGAAGTGAACGTCCTTCCGAGTACATTTCTTTGAGCGTGCGCGCTAGGCCATCAGTTTTGGTGGTCACCGTCGTCGTTATATTCTTCGACGTAGGCATCTGGCCAGAGCGCTGAACAGCTAAATGATCGAAGCTCAGTCCAAGCGCATCCGCAAGAAGCAAATAATGTAGCGGATGATGGGCGCCTCTTGGCTTACGCAGTAACTTGAGGATCCAAGAAGGAGCTTGTTTTGCGCTCACCGGGAGCAGTCTTGAAAATTCCTCGGTGCTGGGCAACCCTTTGAAGTAGATCGCTAACATTTCAGCCAAGGGCATCAGCCGAAGCCTGCCATTGGAACTCACGAGCGCATGGGCCTGCGCCCCACACAGCAAGTTTTGCTGGACCACGTGAGGTTGCAGCGGGTCACAATCCCTATCGAGCACAGACCAAGAGAGAGCGGCGAGACGGTATAGCGTGTCTCTCTGGACTGCACTGACTTCCAATGATAGGGAGTGCGCATGTAATTCATCGTCAGTCGGCAGGAAGCAGCGTTTAGCTTTATCCCGGATCCAAGCCGGTTCGATGATCGAAAGGGGCTGTACGTGATGGGGGCATATCCACACCCCAGGAAGTTGATGTATGCGATGCCAGTAGGCTTGACCATGAATCTGATCATCCTCAGCGAGACACACCGGGCAGAATCTAACCCGAACGTATCGCTCTAAAGAACTTGCGATGAGTCCAAGCCGCATCTTCAACCCTTGGCCGTTCCTGCTATGCATTTGTCGACGCGTAATCGCTAGCTGCTCTGGCGACATAAATGGTTGGAAGTAAGGGAGCAACGTATGCCGCGAGATGAAAGCGTTGGCGTCCAGCCCAGTAACCGGCTTGAGCAGCCGTTCCAATTCTTTTAGATGGCAAGGGAAGCTTGTGTTTCGGGTAAAGGAGTAGCCGTGCTCAACGTCGTTGAATGCTTGGCGTACTGAAGCAAACCCGGTCAGCCGGCAGTAACGACTCAACAGGCTGTGAAGCGTTTCGTCTGGGAAGGGAGCTAAGAAAAAGCCTGGCCCAGTATCCATTTCCCACCTCAGTCGTACCTAGCGCGATAGGCGTCAGAGAACTCAAACGTCTGCTCACAAAGCCAACCCTCTTCACGCAATTGCTGAAGGGGGCTTTCGCTCTTGGCAATCTCAGACAGTTTTGCGGATCCTTTAGAGGACGCCGTAGCAAGTTTCGGGGAAGACGCCTTCGGTACGCCTTGCGCTTTCAGCGTCGGCGCAGGACTAATGCTACTCAGTAGTGAATAACGTTTCGACAAATCGTCAGAACTCAGCATCATCATGCCCTCAAGTTGGGCATCAATTGGCAATAGGTCTTCAAACCGTCCTAACTGCCTAGGATCCCGACTACGTAAGGCCGACAACGCCGGTTTAAGGATCTGCATCTTGGTGTCGGCTACGCGCCTAAATGTGCTTGGAGCAAGACGCTCCTCGCCGTGCTGGATAGCGAAGCGTTGGCCGAGGATCATGAGCTTCACTAGGAAGTCGGTGACCCCTTGAGTCAAATCATAGAGCACGTCGAGAAGCTCATCCGTCAATGGACTAACCTCACGGCACCATTGATAGGCCCACAAGGACTCCACCAACATCTTCCAGAACGGATCGTCCTTCTCGAATCTTTGAAACTCAATAACGCCAAGACCGCACCCACGCCGAGCATTTCGAAGTACGTCCGAAAACAGGCTGATCATTGAGTTAGTTCCAATGAACACAACGGGGATGCCAATCGAGTTGATTAGGTTGACGAAGAAATTAAGCATATTATCTTTTCCGCCGGTTCGAGCCGATCGAAGATGCTGAATTTCATCGATTAGCAATGCGCCTATAAAATAGGTGCTCGCGACCTGTTCCATGCGTTGAATCGTGTCAGGTAAGCCACTTCGAGAGCGGTAGCTGTTTGCATATCGGTCTTGGCCAATAGCCTGATCAACCGCTCGGAAGAATGCCCGGCACAAACCGCTTAGCGATCCATCGAACGGGCAATCTAGCTTTAACCAAGTGATTTGCGTTTGTACAAACTGACGGTTTCCATAGCGTTCATGGAGAACTGTCTGCGGATAAAGACGAAGGATTGATTCAAGCGCCGTCGATTTTCCGATTCCACTCAACCCAACCAAACTGAAGGTCGTTGCAGTGGACCGAAACCCATCGGACATCCTTCTGCTCGTTGAAAGCGAATGAAGGTGTCTTACAGTCGTTGGCGAAAGCGGATTACGCCCTACGTATCCACTACGAATCAAAGAAGAAAGAGTTGATTCCAGTTCAAGATGAATCGGCAAAGGCTGAACGACCGTCCGTAAGCGATCGATGCAGTGAAGACGGACCGCGCTATCGAGTTCACGCTCATGCTCATTCACGGGCGGAAAATGCATGATCAGTGATGCCGCATCGCTCTCACAGAGGATCGGTGGTAAAGCCTCTATCAACGGATTCCCTTGAAACTCCAAAACAGGCGATTGGTCATACCGCGCGACCGCATGCATAACTCCGGTCATTTTTTAGCTCCTGGACGAAGTCGACTCAGCAAGTCAATGACCTCGGCGCTGCGCGCACCCGCGTAATTTTCTGCTACGCCAACGCTAGTAATCGCGTCGGATTGCGGCGGGACAGGAATACGCAGGTCATCTGGCGCTAATGACTCCATACGTTCTTGCAAGCGCTCGTTGGCTCTATTACTGCGAATGTTTCCCAGCTTTTCAGACTTCGTCGAAACGTCAGTCGTCAAAGATTTATCTTTCTTCGCGGCGTTAACGACGCCAGATATTTGGGCATCAAGCGAGACTTTACTGACTAGCTTGGTGTACTTGCTTTCTGGCGACTCTTCTTTAATGATAGCGAGCATGTCAATAACTTCATCAAACCGATACCCGTGATACCGATCTTCAGACTTCCTTAGATCACAGCGCAGGAAGTTACTTTGATCATTTTGGATCCAGATATGTTCTGTGCTGTTAGGGTCGTACCAACAAAGAATGCTGCTCACCCCTCTATGTCTTGCTCTAGCAAACCAATTCTGCTCAACGGCCCAGTCACAGACGTAAAACATACCCTTGAACTTGATACCTCCCTTTTGTATAGAACCTCTGTCTCGGGGCAAAAGATGTAGGTAAATAAGTTCGTCAGCTTGAACATTTTCATCGATCCGAGCATTGCGGAGCGCCCAATTCCATATCCCTATTGGCGTAGGTTCCACCTGATCGGCAATCATTTCTTTAGAAAGGCGGTCGGGCTGCCGGTTGTGCTTGTTATAGTAGAGTATTCCCTGGACAATAATCTTCGTGAACTCAGCCAAATTGAGCGTAGCATCCAGCCGATAATCACGGTCACCCCGTTCTTTATTCCTCTTACGTACCGCGCCAGGGATCCAATGTATCTGGGTAGTAACGTTTAGTACTTTAAAGCTGCTCTCAACGATGGCCTTCCAGTCCGGCCGATAAGGAGGGGCGATACCTAGATTTATCCTCAGTCCCGAAGCCAAGCCTTCTGCAGCCTGACCCAACATCTCGCCTCTGTCGGCAAAGATTTCATGGGGTAAGTGGTGGCAAGGCCATTCGTCCGCGCTAATCTCTACACCAGTATCCGCGCAAAAGCTCTTCTTTGGTGTAAACGCATTAAACAGCGCCTGTCTTGCGCCGTTCCAACTAGGCCCTTCAAGGCCGACATAGACGCCGGCAATCATCCCTGAGAAAGTATCAATTATCACATAAACGACGGGGCGGCCAATAACCCAATCTCGGTTGTACCGGCTGACCAAATAAATGTCAGCCACAGTAGCGTCTATTTCAAATAAGTGGCAAGGACCACGCAGCCCGTCGCGAACAGTACCGGTCAACGGGCGATGATCCTTTTGCCAATTTCGCTCACCGCTTCTTCCTCTAAGAACGGTAATATCGTCATAAGCTTTGTGTCCCCAATAAGCGAACTGCCTAGCGGTTGGCAGGTCCTTCTGAGGGAGTAGTGGTAGTTCTACGCTACCGCCTGGAAGCGTTTTCGATGTATAAAACCGCCTGAGCATTTTAATGTAAGCATCAGCAATAGTGCCAACTTTCCCGGTTGCAAATAAAGAAAAGCCTACCCTTATGCAGCTCTTGTCGGCCTCCGTCAGAATCTTTGACTGAGTATCGACTTCCTCTCCTTGAAAATGGGCCTTGCGTCCGGGTTTTTTTCCATACCTATACTGCTTGGGCTTACCTGGTCCTCCAGAGTTAAACCGGTTGGGTAGCAAAGCGTTACGGACCTGTCCATTCATCCAATATCGGTACAATAGTCGATATACTGTTTTTTTTGGTATCTTGCACTTTTGCGCTTGGTTAGCTATTAAGCGTCCCATAGCTCCAGGCTGAAATATCTCTCCCGGAATTTCCGTCTCAATCAGATCCTGGATACGCAGCCAGTTTTTATCTCGAAAAGCCTTCTCTTTCTCAGAAAGGTCTTCTTCAATCCGCAACATGAAGGGGCTTGGTACTATAGCTACGGTTTTTATATCACCATTATCCAGCAAGCTCGTTAGTTCTGACAGACGCGTCACCCATGGCTTCTTAGGTGTCTCTGTTATATTAAAAAGTACTATTTGATCGGTTATAGCATCCAGCCAGAGCACCCTAGCTAATTGCGGCAGCTCAGCGGTCTCGGTCGCTGGTTCGATGGCATCGTTAATATTTAAATGTGGCATCAGCTTGCCCTACTTTCATGTCGAGAGTCTTCGGCAGGGTACACAATATCTGGAATTTGCAAGACACTCTTCATCGTCAGCCTTTCGGCTAATAGATCAAGAATAATGTTCTTGTTCCAAACCAAGTGCATAAATATGTCCTTGGCGTCGCTATATGGGACGAATAGCGAACCAGCAATGCTTCTGAGCATACGATCAATAGACCATTGGAACTCTCGCATGCTATTAAACTCATTGAGGAAATTAATGATTAATGCGCGCTGCTGAAGCTCTCTCTTTAGAGTGGCCCCTTTTCGAAGCCAATCTAAGTTACTGCGCAGGATCGCGGGTATGTTTTGTTCTGTAATGACGGCCCAATCAATGCCGCGCTGTTTCCAAAACTCTCGTTCTATATTCAGCTTTTCTAGCGTGCGAACAAGCCCTCGACCCGACGCGAACGAATCGGTGTATTTAATCGTACGCGCAACTAGCCGATTGCCTCCGTTAGGCTCTTGCAGCGTGATTAAGAAATCGGTGGTCAACACGAAGGGTACTTTCGTACCCGGATAAACCGGGTACGGGATATTCAGCGCGTTGGCAATCGACTGCGCTGAGGACCGGGGCAAAAGGGGATATTGCTCCCTGATGTCTACTACCTGTTCAGAAAACTCAAGAACGAGTAGGTAGCCATATTCCAAATCGGAGAGGAGGTGATGGAGCCGATTGACCTTGATGCCATGTATCTTGCGCGACCGTCCATGGGATGGGACATCCTGCACCCGGAGCCATGGCACATAGTGCTCAAGACTCCCTTGCCCAAAACCTTTTTGGATATGCCGATCAATGTCGGATTGGGTTCTAAAGCTACGACCTCGCAAACAAGCCTCCCGGTGCCTTTAGCCACCCCCACCAATCCGAAGCTTGTAATACGCTCAAAAGTCTTAGGAAACTTCGCAGGCTGTGGATAAGTTAAAAATGCGGTTACAGATTAGCTTCATCCAGTCGACTGACGCGTGATTCGGATAGGCGGGCGGGCCTCCACAAATAAAGTTTATGAAAATCAGACACTTGTGATTTGTCATAATATTTTGTCTGTTGTCAAAATATTTTGTCGTTTGACAATATATTTTGGCGAAAACCACACGCGCTTAGGAAGATCGGACGGCCTACTCGACGGTTACTGATTTAGCCAGGTTACGTGGCTGGTCGACGTCGGTACCGCGCAGCACCGCAACGTAATAGGAAAGCAGCTGCAGGGGAATCGTGTAGAGGATCGGCGCCAGTACATCGTGGATGTGCGGCATGCTGACGATAAAGGTGCCCTCCCCGTTCTCGATGCCCGCTTCACGATCAGCAAAGACGATCAGCTCGCCGCCACGCGCGCGTACTTCCTGCAGGTTGGATTTGAGCTTTTCCAGCAATTCGTTGTTGGGCGCCACGGTGACCACCGGCATGTCAGCGTCGACCAGCGCCAACGGACCATGCTTGAGCTCACCGGCCGGATAGGCCTCGGCGTGGATGTAGGAAATTTCCTTGAGCTTCAGCGCCCCTTCCATGGCCACCGGGTATTGCGCGCCACGGCCGAGGAATAGTGTGTGGTGCTTCTCAGCGAAATGTTCGGAAATCTTTTCCACCGTGGTGTCCATAGCCAGCGCTTCGCCAAGGCGTGTAGGCAGACGACGTAGTTCGTCGATCAGCTCCGCTTCCAGGGCTGGCGCCAGGGTGCCGCGTACCTGTCCCAGTGACAGGGTCAGCAGCAACAGGCCCACCAATTGCGTGGTGAAGGCCTTGGTCGAAGCCACCCCGATTTCAGGGCCGGCCTGGGTCAGCAGGGTCAGATCGGACTCGCGCACCAGAGAGCTGATGCCGACGTTACAGATAGCCAGGCTGGCAAGATAACGACCTTCCCCTTCCGTCCGCGCCTTGGCGTTGCGCAGTGCGGCGAGAGAATCGGCCGTTTCGCCAGACTGGGAAATGGTGACGAACAGCGTATCCGGCTGCACCACCACCTTGCGGTAGCGAAACTCGCTGGCTACTTCTACCTGACAGGGAATGCCGGCCAGCTCTTCCAGCCAGTAACGAGCGACCATTCCGGCATGGTAGCTGGTGCCGCAGGCGACGATCTGCACGTTACGCACCTTGGCGAACAGCTCAGCCGCCTGCGGGCCGAACGCCTGCACTAGTACCTGCTGGTCGCCAAGACGGCCTTCGAGGGTACGTTGCACGACCTTGGGCTGCTCATGAATTTCCTTGAGCATGAAATGGCGATACTCGCCCTTGTCCGCAGCTTCGGCACCCTCATGGTATTGCACGCTTTCGCGCTCGACAGGCTGGCCATCGACATTCCAGATCTGCACGCTGTCGCGGCGGATCTCGGCAATGTCACCTTCTTCCAGGTACATGAAGCGGTCAGTGACCTGACGCAGTGCCAGCTGATCGGAGGCGAGGAAATTCTCACCCAGGCCCAGGCCGATCACTAACGGGCTACCGCTGCGGGCGGCAAGCAAGCGATCTGGCTGCTGCGCACTGACCACTGCAAGGCCATAGGCGCCGTGCAGCTCCTTGACTGCTTCCTTGAGCGCGGCGGTCAGATCGCCAACCTCGCCGAGCTTGTGATGCAACAGATGAACGATGACTTCGGTGTCGGTATCGGACACGAAAACGTAGCCCGTCCCTTTCAGCTGCTGGCGCAGCGCTTCGTGGTTTTCGATGATGCCGTTGTGCACGACGGCGAGGTCATCACCCGAAAAATGTGGATGAGCGTTGCGCTCGCAAGGTGCTCCGTGAGTGGCCCAGCGGGTGTGCGCAATGCCCAGGCGACCGGTAAGTTGCTCGTCCTGTTGCGCCTGCTCCAGCTCGGCGACCTTGCCCGAACGGCGCAGACGATGCAGGCTGCCACTGGCATCCAGCACGGCGACACCGGCGCTGTCGTAGCCACGGTACTCCAGGCGCTTGAGCCCTTCGAGCAGGATTGCGGTGATGTTACGTTCAGCGACGGCGCCAACGATGCCACACATGGTCAGGACTCCTGATGGGTTTCGACGGCCGCGCAGATCAACTTGATACCGCGGGCCTGAATGCTTGAACGCGCCTCGGGGGTGAGACGGTCGTCCGTGATAAGGGTATGGATGTCGCCCCAGGGCAACTCCAGATTGGGTATGCGCCGGCCGATCTTGTCGGACTCGGCCAGCACGATGACTTCGCGTGCGACTTCGGCCATGACCCGCGACAAGCCGAGCAACTCGTTGAAAGTGGTGGTGCCACGCTGCAGATCGATACCGTCTGCACCAATGAACAGCTGGTCGAAGTCGTAAGAACGCAGCACCTGTTCGGCCACCTGTCCCTGGAACGACTCGGAATGCGGATCCCAGGTACCGCCAGTCATCAGCAGTGTCGGCTCGTGCTCCAAGTCGCGCAACGCATTGGCCACACTCAGCGAATTAGTCATGACCAACAGACCATGCTTGTGACCCAGCTGCGGGATCATGGCTGCCGTGGTGGTGCCGCTGTCGATGATGATTCGCGCATGTTCACGAATGCATGCCACAGCGGCTCGGGCGATGGCTTGCTTGCAAAGCGATACCGGCTGCGCACTGTCCCCGATTAGCTCCTGTGGCAAGGGCACCGCACCGCCGTAACGACGCAACAGCAGACCGTTTTTTTCTAGCGCGGCAAGGTCCTTGCGGATGGTTACCTCAGAGGTCTCGAAACGCCTGGACAGCTCGTCGACGCTGACCTCGCCCTGCTCGTTGAGCAAGGCGAGTATCGCGTGACGTCGTTGCGGAGTGTTGCGTTTCGACATGCTTAAGTTTCGATTCGAAAGAAGAATTGGCGAATCAAAACCTATATCTGCGCAACGGTCAACTGCGGAGACGCATCAACGCGTAAAGAGCACATCAGGCTAAGGACTGATTGGTCAGCTGTTTAGCGCCGGGCTTAACCCTGCTGCTCCTCAACCTTTCGAGTCCCAATCACGGCACTGGGTCGTGATTGAGCAGCTCACCAGCGCGACGGTCTGACGCCACTGTTAAAGGAGAACCAGACCCGCCACCCAGCGATGAACACTTTCGGCGCTACTTCTGGCCTTTCTGCGGCCGCCGCCAGCCCGTGATCAATGCTTGCCGGGCTCGTCCCAGGGCCAAGGTTGCGGCCGGGACATCAGCAGTGATCACCGAGCCCGCGCCAGTGGTTGCGCCATCGCCCAGGGTCACCGGAGCCACCAACGAACTGTTGGAGCCAATGAAGACGTCCTCGCCCATGACTGTGCGGAACTTGTTTGCACCGTCGTAATTGCAGGTGATGGTGCCGGCCCCGATGTTGGTCCGTGCACCTATGTCCGCATCGCCCAGATAGGCCAGGTGCCCGGCCTTGGCGCCCTCGCCCAGGCTGGCGTTCTTCACCTCGACGAAGTTGCCAACATGCGCTTTGGCGCCCAACACCGCACCGGGACGCAAACGGGCAAACGGCCCGCAATCAGCGCCTTCACCCAGTTCCGCGCCTTCGAGATGGCTGTTGGCCTTGACCACCGAACCGCGGCGTAGCGTGCTGTTGCGGATCACGCAATTCGCGCCGATCTCCACACCGTCCTCGATCACGACCTTGCCTTCGAGAATCACGTTCACATCAATCAGCACATCGCGACCGGCAGTAACCTCGCCGCGCAGATCAAAACGCGCCGGGTCTCTCAAAGTCACGCCCTGTGCCATTAAATGGCGAGCGGCACGCTGCTGATAATGTCGCTCAAGCTCAGCCAGTTGAATGCGGTCATTGGCGCCCTGAACTTCCATTGCATGCAGCGGCTGCTCGGTGGCGACCACCAGCCCATCGGCGACCGCCATGGCGATCACATCGGTCAGGTAGTACTCACCCTGGGCGTTGCTGTTCGATAGCCGGCCCAGCCAGTCTGCAAGCCGCTCACCCGGCACGGCCAAGATACCGGTATTGCCTTCAGTGATGAGCCTTTGAGCCGCAGATGCATCCTTGTGTTCGACGATCGCCTGCACCACCCCTTGCCCGTCGCGAACGATCCGTCCATAGCCGCTGGGATCGGCCAGGTTCACAGTGAGAAGTGCGAGCTGTTGTGGGGTGACCTGCTGCAGAAGACGTTCCAGCGTCGCCGCCTCGATCAGCGGCACATCACCATAAAGGATCAGCACACGTTCGGCCGAAAGTGCCGGGAGCGCTTGGGCCACTGCATGCCCTGTCCCCAGTTGCTCGGCCTGCACCACAAAATTCAGATCATCCGCAGCCAGCTGTTCGCGAACCTGCTCGGCGCCGTGGCCGATGACCACGTGGATGGCCTTTGGCGCGAGTCCGCGAGCGGTATCGATGACATGCCCAAGCATGGATCGACCCGCTACGGGATGGAGAACTTTCGGTAGGGCCGAGCGCATGCGCGTACCCTGACCAGCCGCGAGAATGACGATATCGAGAGACATGGCAGATCCTGAACAAACGTAGCCGCAGGCCGACGTGGTGGTTATTTCCAAGTGGCAGAAAAAGAAAAAGGGTAGCTAAGGCTACCCTTTTACTTGTTCGCGATGAAGCCGTTAGCGGATCAACCGCGACCGTACTTCTTGCGCATCGCCTCGATCGTCCGCAGCTGGGCTGCAGCCTCGGCGAGACGCGCAGCAGCGGAGCCGTAGTCAAACTCGGCACCCTTCTCGTGCAACGCTTTTTCAGCGGCTGTAACTGCAGCTTTCGCCGCCGCTTCGTCCAGATCCTTGGCGCGAGTAGCAGTATCGGCAAGCACCTTCACCATGTTCGGCTGTACTTCAATGAAGCCGCCAGAAATGTAGAAGATGTCTTCTTCGCCGCCCTGCTTGATCACACGCACCGGACCGGGCTTGAGATCAGTCAGCAAAGGAGCGTGGCCCGGCAGAATACCCAGGTCACCCAGGTGACCATGGGCGATGACCATCTCTACCAGCCCCGAGAACAGCTCTTCTTCCGCGCTGACGATGTCACAGTGGACTGTCATAGCCATACTTATGCCTCGGTAATGAGCTCTGCTGGAAACCTTCGCCGCCAGCAGAGCTTATTGGCGCCCGCAAGCGGGCGCGCCAGTTACAGTTTCTTGGCTTTCTCGATGGCTTCGTCGATACCGCCAACCATGTAGAACGCCTGCTCCGGCAGGTGATCGTAGTCACCGTTGAGGATGCCGGCGAAGCCACGGATGGTTTCTTTCAGCGAAACGTACTTGCCTGGCGAACCGGTGAAGACTTCGGCAACGAAGAACGGCTGGGACAGGAAGCGCTGGATCTTACGAGCACGGGATACCAGCTGCTTGTCGGCTTCGGACAGTTCGTCCATACCGAGAATCGCGATGATGTCCTTCAGCTCCTTGTAGCGCTGCAGCACGTACTGAACGCCGCGAGCGGTGTCGTAGTGCTCCTGGCCAATCACGTTGGCATCCAGCTGGCGCGACGTGGAGTCGAGCGGATCGACCGCCGGGTAGATACCCAGGGAAGCGATGTCACGCGACAGAACCACGGTGGCGTCCAGGTGGGCGAAGGTGGTCGCCGGGGACGGGTCGGTCAAGTCATCCGCAGGTACGTAAACGGCCTGAACGGAAGTGATCGACCCGCTCTTGGTAGAGGTGATGCGCTCTTGCAGAACGCCCATTTCCTCGGCCAGTGTCGGCTGGTAACCCACCGCGGAAGGCATACGACCCAGCAGGGCGGACACTTCGGTACCGGCCAGGGTGTAACGGTAGATGTTGTCGACGAACAGCAGAACGTCCTTACCTTCGTCACGAAACTTCTCGGCCATGGTCAGGCCGGTCAGTGCCACGCGCAGACGGTTTCCTGGTGGCTCGTTCATCTGGCCGTAGACCAGTGCAACCTTGTCCAGAACGTTGGAGTCCTTCATCTCGTGATAGAAGTCGTTACCTTCACGAGTACGCTCACCCACACCGGCGAACACGGAATAACCGCTGTGCTCCATCGCGATGTTACGGATCAGTTCCATCATGTTTACGGTCTTGCCCACACCGGCACCACCGAACAGACCGACCTTACCGCCTTTGGCGAACGGGCAAACCAGGTCGATAACCTTGATGCCAGTCTCCAGCAACTCGTTGCCGCCAGCCTGCTCGGCATAGCTCGGCGCCGCGCGATGGATACCCCAGCGCTCTTCTTCACCGATCGGACCGGCTTCGTCGATGGGGTTACCCAGCACGTCCATGATCCGGCCCAGTGTGGCAGTGCCCACCGGTACGGAGATGGCAGCGCCAGTGTTGCTGACGTCCAGGCCACGCTTGAGGCCTTCGGTCGATCCCATGGCGATGGTACGGACAATGCCGTCGCCCAGCTGCTGCTGAACTTCCAGGGTCGTTTCGGCGCCGGTCACTTTCAGCGCGTCATAGATGTTCGGTACCAGATCGCGCGGAAATTCCACGTCGATAACGGCGCCGATGATTTGAACGATACGTCCGCTACTCATGTTTGGTTCCTCTGAATATTTGAACCGTTCTTAAACCGCGGCAGCGCCGCCGACGATTTCCGAAATTTCTTGCGTGATCGCAGCCTGACGGGCCTTGTTGTAGACCAGTTGCAGGTCGCTGATCAGCTCACCGGCGTTGTCGGTTGCGTTCTTCATGGCGATCATCCGGGCAGCCTGTTCGGCGGCACCGTTTTCGACCACGGCCTGGTAGACCTGGGATTCGACATAGCGAACCAACAGCGCGTCCAACAACACGCGAGCGTCGGGTTCGTACAGATAGTCCCACTTACCTTTCGGCGCGGTCTGATCGTCGCTCGCGGCCAACGGCAGCAACTGAGCTACGGTCGGCTTCTGCGTCATGGTGTTGATGAACTTGTTCGACACCAGGTAGAGACGGTCAAGACGGCCTTGATCGAAAGCATCCAACATGACTTTGACGCTGCCGATCAGATCATTGATCGACGGCTCTTCGCCAAGTCCGTTGACTGCCGCGACCACATTGCCGCCAAAGCTGCGGAAGAAGCTCGCACCCTTGTTACCGATCACGCACAGGTCAGCTTCGACCTTACTGTCGTGCCATTCCTTCATGTTCTTGATCAGCGCCTTGAACAGGTTAGTGTTCAAGCCGCCGCACAGGCCACGATCGGACGACACGACGATGTAGCCGACACGCTTGACCGGGCGCTCAACCATGAACGGATGACGGTATTCAGGGTTGGTATTGGCCAGGTGGCCAATAACCTGCTGGATCCGCTCCGCATAGGGGCGGCTGGCAGCCATGCGCATCTGTGCCTTGCGCATCTTGCTGACCGCCACCTTTTCCATGGCGCTGGTGATCTTCTGCGTGCTTTTGATGCTCGCAATCTTGCTGCGAATCTCTTTTGCGCCTGCCATTTGACACCTATCGGGTTAGCAAGCGGGAGCCTCGCGGCTCCCGCTGCGGCTTACCAGGATTGGGTGGCCTTGAACGACTCAATACCGGCTTTGATGCCTGCGTCAATTTCGTCGTTGAAGTCGCCCTTCACGTTGATCTTGTCCAGCAGAGCAGCATGCTCATGATGGAAATAGGCAATCAACGCCTGCTCGAAGGCACCAACCTTGGCTACTTCGATGTCCTGCAGGAAGCCGCGCTCGGCTGCGTACAGGGACACCGCCATGTCGGCAATGGACATCGGCGCGTACTGCTTCTGCTTCATCAGCTCGGTGACACGCTGACCATGCTCGAGCTGCTTGCGGGTCGCTTCGTCCAGGTCAGAGGCAAACTGGGCGAAGGCCGCCAGTTCACGGTACTGAGCCAGTGCGGTACGAATGCCACCGGAGAGCTTCTTGATGATCTTGGTCTGAGCGGCGCCACCGACGCGGGATACCGAGATACCGGCGTTAACGGCCGGACGGATACCGGCGTTGAACATCGACGACTCAAGGAAGATCTGGCCGTCGGTGATCGAAATCACGTTGGTCGGAACAAACGCAGATACGTCACCGGCTTGCGTTTCAATGATAGGCAGAGCGGTCAAGGAACCGGTCTTGCCAGTCACGGCACCATTGGTGAACTTCTCGACGTACTCTTCGGAAACGCGCGATGCGCGCTCCAGCAGACGGCTGTGGAGATAGAAAACGTCACCTGGATAGGCTTCGCGTCCTGGCGGACGGCGCAGCAGCAGGGATATCTGACGATAGGCGACTGCCTGCTTGGACAGATCGTCATAAACGATCAGTGCGTCTTCGCCGCGATCGCGGAAGTATTCGCCCATGGTGCAGCCGGCGTAAGGTGCCAGGAACTGCAGCGCAGCGGATTCGGAAGCCGAAGCGGCAACGATGATGGTGTTGGCCAGTGCACCGTGCTGTTCCAGCTTGCGCACCACGTTAGCGATGGTCGACTGCTTCTGACCGATGGCCACGTAGACGCACTTGATGCCGCTGTTGCGCTGGTTGATGATCGCGTCGATGGCCAGAGCGGTTTTACCGATCTGACGGTCGCCGATGATCAGCTCGCGCTGACCACGACCGACCGGGATCATCGCATCGACCGACTTGTAGCCGGTTTGAACCGGCTGGTCGACCGACTTACGCCAGATCACGCCCGGTGCGACTTTCTCGACAGCGTCAGTTGCCTGAGCATTTACTGGGCCCTTGCCGTCAACGGGGTTGCCCAGAGCGTCAACGACGCGACCCAGCAGTTCCGGACCAACCGGAACTTCCAGTACGCGACCGGTGCACTTGGCGCTCATGCCTTCGGTCAGGCTCTGGTACGCGCCCAATACAACGGCACCTACAGAGTCCTGCTCCAGGTTCAGGGCCATGCCGAAGACGCCACCGGGGAATTCGATCATCTCCCCGTACATCACGTCGGCCAAGCCGTAAATGCGCACGATACCGTCGGAAACGCTGACGACGGTACCCTCATTGCGCGCTTGAGCAGACACATCGGAGCTGCCGATGCGCTGCTTTATGATTTCACTAATCTCGGAAGGATTCAGTTGCTGCATGCCACGACCCTCAAATCAGGATTTCAACGATTCGGCCAACTGGCTCAGTTTGCCGCGGACCGAACCGTCGACAACCACATCGCCGGCGCGGATAACAACGCCGCCGATCAGCGCAGGGTTCACGACCTGCTGGGGGTTGACGGTACGATCTAGCCGCTTCGACAAGGCGGCAGCCAAAGTTTGGAGTTGCACAGAGGTCAGCTCGAAGGCCGTCTGCACTTCAACGTCGAGTGTCTTTTCGGCCTCAGCCTTGAGTTCCTCGAACAGCTCCCGAATAGTCGGCAACACATCCAGACGATCGTTATCGCCGAGTGTGGAGACGAAGTTTCGGAATGCTTCATCGATGTCGCTACCGAACAGCTGAACCAATGTCTGGACCTTGCTTTCGCTGGTCAGACGCGGGTTCTTAAGCAGTTCGGTAACTTGGGGAACGTCAACAGCGACCGCAGCCAGGCTCAACATGCCCGACCAGGCATCAATCCGGCCAGCCGCGCTGGCAAACTCGAAAGCGGCCTTTGCATAGGGCCGAGCAAGCGTCTGGGTATTGATCATCGCTTGCCTCGCTTAGAGTTGGGAGGCCAGTTTTTCGACCAGATCGTTGTGTGCCTTGGCGTCCACCTGGGACTCCAGAATCTTCTCCGCACCCATGACAGCCAACACGGCTACCTGGTTACGCAGTTGCTCCTTGGCACGATTCACTTCCTGCTCGATCTCGGCGCGGGCGCCGGCTACCAGTCGCTCGCCTTCGGCGCGCGCCTGTTGCTTGGCATCCTCAACGATGGCGTTGGCTTGCTTATTGGCTTGCTCAAGAATCTGGGCAGCTTGCCCCTTGGTCTCACGGAGAGTGTTGGAAACCTTTTCCTGAGCCAACTTTAGGTCTTGCTGCGCACGGCCTGCGGCGTCCAGTCCTTCGGCGATTTTCTTCTGGCGTTCTTGCATGGCCTTGGTGATCGGCGGCCATACGTACTTCATGCAAAACCAGACGAAAATAGCGAAGGCGAACGTTTGACCGAACAGCGTCAAGTTAATGTTCACAGCGATATACCTCGTGCTATCTCGTTCGACGCGGTTGTCAATTCCACGGCAACGGGGCTCGCCATGCGAACCCCATCAGGAACCGGAAAAGTCTTAAGCAGCGACAACGAAGATGAGGTACATCGCGATACCAACACCGATCATCGGTACGGCGTCGAGCAGACCAGCCATCAGGAAGGTCTTGGTTTGCAGCTGAGGAGCCAGCTCGGGTTGACGAGCAGTGGATTCCAGCAGCTTACCGCCCAGCAGAGCGAAGCCAATGCCAGTGCCCAGGGCACCCAGACCGATCATGAGAGAGGCGGCGATGTAGACGAGTTCCATGTAAAGCTCCTGAAGCTAAGGGTTAAGGTTTTCTTGGTAAAACGAAACGTGTTGAACCGGTTTTAACTGTTACGGCGTGAGTTCGGCATGACTGTGGTCTTCATGCGCAGAGCTCAGATACACCACGGTCAGAACCATGAAGATGAACGCCTGCAGCGGGATCACCAGGATGTGGAAGATCGCCCAGGGTACATTCAGGGTCCACTGCACGTAGAACGGCAGCAGCGCGATGAGGATGAATACCACCTCACCGGCATACATGTTGCCGAACAGTCGTAGAGCCAGGCTCAACGGCTTGGTCAGCAGACCGAGGATTTCGAGGAACAGGTTGAACGGCACAAGCGACCAGTGATTGAACGGCGTGAAAGCCAGTTCCTTGGTAAAGCCACCGAAGCCCTTGACCTTGAAGCTGTAGAACAGAATCAGAATGAACACGCCAAGCGACAGACCGAAGGTTCCGTTCGGGTCCGCAGTCGGTACGATCTTGAAGTACGGCAGGCCCAACATGCTCGCCAGACCTGGAATGTAGTCAACCGGAATCCATTTCAGGCTGTTCATCAGGAACACCCAAACGAAAATGGTCAGGGCCAGCGGCGCGATCAGCGCGTTGCGACCATGGAAGGTATCTTTCACCACGCCTTCGACAAACTCGACGCACATCTCGACGAAGTTCTGCAAACGGCCTGGGGTACCCGCAGTAGCGCCCTTGGCCGCCATGCGAAACACCAGCACGAAGATGAGTCCCATGAACAGCGACCAACCGAGCGTATCGAGATGGACGGCCATGAAGCCCATGTCACGCGCTTCCACGCCCGAATGAGCAATGGTCCAGGTAGCCTGGTCGACGACCGAGCCGTCTGCGCGTACGTAACCTTCCGGCAGTTTTCCGTAGGTCAGATTCTGCAGGTGATGCTGGATGTATTCCGCCGGGGTACTCGCCATAAACGCCTCAGTGCTCAATGCTTCGGATTATTTTTCATCAGCAGGAGGGCGCTCGCTCCGGCGCCCAGAACCATCAGGTAACCGACGAACAACGCCCCCGGTTGCAGCGGTTTCACTCCTACAAACACCAGCGCAAACAGCGCTGCTGCCAGAATCTGCTTACCCATTTCTCCAGCCCACAGGGACTGAACAATGGCTGTGGTCGAGCGCGCGCCAAAATAGCGAAACGCCTTAAACGCAAAGTACAGGTTGGCCACTAATGCAATCAGGCCACCCAACAATCCCGAATAGCCGGCAACCATACCAAAAAACAAACCGCATGCTACGCCTGCGCCTAACGCAACGAACGCCTGTACGGCTAACACACGTACTACAGGCAATCGATGGAGAGGTGTCTTGTTGCGTATATTCACCGTGCATCCATCGAAAAAAATCGTTAGCTGTTCAGCTCGACCGCGGTCAAAAAAGCGCCGCGAGTATAGGAGCAGCCCATCCTGCGTTCAACCTTCAGGTAGCACTTTCTGACCGGCACTACATAAACTTTGTATCAGCGAATGTGCGCAAGTACGCCCTGCAACTCATCCAGCGAACTGTAACGGATTACCAGCTGCCCCTTGCCCTTCTCACCGTGCTTGATTTGCACCGGCGAGCCCAGACGTTCAGCCAGGCGCTGTTCCAGACGGACAATATCGGGATCGCTTTTTGGCTCGGTTTTGGTGCTTTCCGGCTTGCTCAGCCACTGCCTTACCAGCGCTTCGGTCTGGCGTACGGTCAGACCGCGTGCGACAACATGCCGCGCGCCTTCAACCTGCTGATCGGCAGGCAGTCCAAGCAAAGCCCGGGCATGGCCCATTTCCAAATCGCCATGCGAGAGAAGCGTCTTGATCTCCTCCGGCAGTGCAATCAGACGCAGCAGGTTGCTAATGGTCACACGGGATTTACCCACCGCGTCCGCGACCTGCTGCTGTGTCAGCTGGAACTCCTGCTGCAGTCGCTGAAGCGCAACGGCTTCCTCGATAGGGCTGAGGTCCTCGCGCTGAATGTTCTCGATCAGTGCCATGGCAATGGCTGCTTCGTCGGAGACTTCCCGAACCATGGCAGGGATTTTATCCAGGCCAGCCTGCTGACTTGCACGCCAGCGCCGTTCTCCAGCGATAATTTCGTAGCGGCCAGAGCCAATCGAGCGAACCACGATGGGTTGCATCACACCCTGGGTACGGATCGAGTTCGCCAGTTCGTCGAGGGTGACCGGGTCGATGTCGCGGCGAGGCTGATACTTGCCCCGCTGGATAACGTCGAGCGGCAACTGTTGCAGCTCATGCACATCAGCTTGAGCAACATCCTCTTGTATGGCCGCCACATTGGCGCCGCCGAGCAGGGCATCCAGACCCCGTCCTAGGCCTCGTTTTTTGGTCGCCATGAAGTTTCCTTATGCGGTTGCGCTGCGGGCGGCTCGACGCTGACGGCGCGACAACTCGCCCGCCAGTGCCAGGTAAGCCAAGGCGCCCTTGGATTGCTTGTCATAGACCAGCGCCGGCATGCCATGGCTGGGGGCTTCTGCCAGGCGTACATTGCGTGGAATCACGGTGTCATAGAGCTTCTCACCGAAGTGCGCTTTCAGCTGCTCGGTGACATCGTTGGTCAGGCTGCTGCGTGGGTCATACATGGTGCGGAGCAAACCCTCGATCTTCAGCGATGGGTTCAGCGCCTGACCAATACGCTGAATCGAATTGACCAGATCTGACAGGCCTTCGAGCGCGTAGTACTCGCATTGCATGGGAATGATCACGCCATCGGCGGCCGTCAGCGCGTTGATCGTCAGCATCGAGAGCGAAGGTGGGCAATCGATGAGGATGTAGTCGTAATTCTCGCGCACCGGGGCCAGCGCTTCGCGCAAGCGGTGCTCTTTGGCCGGGAGGTTCAGCAACGCAACTTCAGCAGCCGTCAGGTCGCGGTTGGCTGGTAACAACTGATAACCGCCGTGCTCTGAGAACTGCATGGCATCGACCAAGCTGCACTCACCAATCAGCACGTCGTAGATCGAATATTCCAATGCCAACTTATCCACACCGCTGCCGGTGGTGGCGTTGCCCTGTGGATCAAGATCGATCAACAGCACGCGACGACGCGTTGCCACGAGCGAAGCCGCCAGGTTGATGCAAGTGGTGGTCTTGGCGACACCGCCTTTCTGATTGGCGATGGCAAATACTTTAGCCATGGTCAGTGTCTGTCCGGGTCATGAAGTGCGCCGCAGTATCAGCAGATGGCGTTGCCCTTGGCAACCTGGAACCTTGAGTACTACACAGCTCTGCAGCTGGAAGTCCGTCGGAAGCGCCTGCAGCTCATCGTCCGGTTGCACGCCTTTCATGGCGAGCCAGCGGGAATCTTTATCGCCGAGATGGCGAGTCCAGTTGGCAAAATCCTCTAGGGAGCTGAACGCCCGCGAGGTGATATCAGTGAACGGCTGCGGCGGTCTGAACTGCTCGACGCGGCTGTGGACAACATCCACATTGGCGAGTTTCAACTCCAGCTTCACCTGGGTGAGAAAGCGGGTCTTCTTGCCGTTGGAGTCAAGCAGGGTGAAGTTGCGCTCGGGAAACATGATCGCCAGAGGAATTCCAGGCATACCGCCCCCACTTCCGACATCGAGCCAGCGGGCGCCGCCCTGTTCGGCGTGCGGCACAACGCTCAGGCTGTCGAGCAGGTGGCGAGAGACCATCTCGGCCGGGTCGCGCACTGCGGTGAGGTTGTAAGCTTTGTTCCACTTGTTCAGCAGTGCCAGATAAGCCATTAGCTGCTGTTGCTGAGCGCTGCTCAGGTCGAGCCCCAGCTGCAACGCCCCTAGTCTGAGCTCATCGGCATGATCAACCAGTTCCATAGCCATCAAGCGCTCTGCTCCAGCTTTTGCCCAGCGCTGCGCTTTTTCAGATGAATCATGAGTAGCGACACCGCTGCCGGCGTGACGCCCGGAATCCGAGAGGCTTGCCCAAGGGTTTCAGGCCGTGCCTGCGAAAGCTTGTGCTGGATCTCTTTGGAAAGTCCGGAAATACCTGAGTAATCCAGCTCAGCTGGCAGCGCGATGGATTCGCTGGCCCGTAAGCGGAGAATCTCCTCCTGCTGGCGGTCGATGTAGCCGGCGTACTTCGTCTTGATCTCAACCTGTTCGGCGACTTGAGGATCTTCGGCTCCGCCGCCGGTGAGCTGCACGAGGCCCCGATAATCGATTTCCGGCCGCGCCAAGAGGTTCAGCAGGTTGTACTCATGGGTAAGCGGGGTCCCGAATCGCTCGGCAATCGCATCGCCCTGCTCGGTTCCCGGGCGAACCCAGGTGCCCTTCAAACGTTGTTCTTCCTGCACGATACTCTCGCGCTTGCGTTCGAATGCAGCCCAACGCACGTCGTCGACCAAGCCCAACTCGCGGCCTTTTTCGGTCAATCGCAAATCAGCGTTGTCCTCACGCAGAATCAGCCGATATTCGGCGCGCGAGGTGAACATCCGATACGGCTCCTGCGTCCCGAGCGTGATCAGGTCATCGACCAGCACGCCGAGATACGCTTCGTCCCGACGAGGACACCAGCTGTCCAACCCTTTGGCGCGTAGCGCAGCGTTGGCACCAGCGAGTAGCCCCTGGGCTCCCGCCTCTTCGTAACCGGTAGTGCCGTTGATCTGCCCTGCGAAGAACAGCCCACCAATCACTTTGGTTTCCAGGCTGTATTTCAAATCACGTGGATCGAAATAGTCGTATTCGATGGCGTAGCCGGGCCGCACGATGTGTGCCTGCTCCATGCCACGAATGCTTTGAACGATCTGCAACTGCACGTCAAAAGGCAACGAGGTCGAGATACCGTTTGGGTAGAGCTCATGGGTCGTCAGGCCTTCCGGCTCAATAAAGACCTGATGGCTGTCCTTGTCGGCGAAACGATGAATCTTGTCCTCAATCGACGGGCAGTAGCGCGGGCCGACACCCTCGATGAGGCCAGAATACATCGGTGATCGATCAAGGTTGGCGGCGATGATTTCGTGAGTGCGGGCGTTGGTGTGCGTGATCCAGCAACTCACCTGCCGCGGATGCTGCGTTGCCTCACCCAGAAACGACATGGGAGGAATCGGCGTATCGCCTGGTTGCTCGGTCATTACTGAAAAATCGACGCTGCGTCCATCGATTCGCGGAGGCGTTCCGGTCTTAAGACGGCCAACCCGCAGGGGCAGCTCGCGTAAACGTTTGGCCAACGCTATCGAAGGGGGATCTCCGGCCCTGCCGCCAGAGTAATTCTGCAAACCGATGTGGATAAGTCCACCAAGGAAGGTGCCGGTTGTGAGGACAACCGATTCAGCTAAGAAGCGCAGTCCCATCTGGGTAACGACACCCTTGACATGATCGGACTCAACGATCAGGTCGTCGGCTGCCTGTTGAAATATCCACAGGTTCGGCTGGTTTTCCAACACTTCGCGGACAGCAGCCTTGTACAACACCCGATCAGCCTGAGCGCGCGTCGCCCGTACGGCTGGCCCTTTGCGGCTGTTGAGCACCCGGAATTGAATGCCGCTCAGGTCAGTTGCAGTTGCCATGACGCCACCGAGAGCGTCGATTTCCTTCACCAAATGACTCTTGCCGATGCCACCAATGGCTGGATTGCAGCTCATCTGTCCCAGCGTTTCGACATTGTGGGTCAGCAAGAGTGTTTTTACGCCGATTCGAGCGGCTGCGAGCGCAGCTTCGGTACCGGCATGGCCGCCGCCGATAACGATGACGTCAAAACGGGAAGGGAAATCCACCACGCACCTCGTGCCTGTTTGGTTGAGTCTCAGGAAGCTCGCCAGTATAGGCACTAGGAGAGCGCGAAAGAAGGCCTCTGAACAAAAAATGATCAGCTGCAGCGCCCTGGCTCAAGAGAAGGCCTTAATAGATAAAAAAGAGAAATGATTTAAAGCTTATTTTTATGTTTATAAATACGCAGCGCATTTCTGTGGATAGAATGGTGAAACGCTTATGTAACGCTGGTTGCAGCCGGAAGAAACTCTGTGTTCAGCAGCCGTACAAGCGGTGCAAGCCCGGTTAACACCCTGTGTATGGAACCAGACCTTATCCACAGTCACCTGCAGCGGTCGCTTTGCGCACTGCTTATTGACCGAGCTTAGGCAGGGTTTTCCACAGAGCTTAAGCGTCCTCTCTTTATGCAAAACTGCCGGACACGCTGCGCTGAAAACAACAAAATGGCAGGGATGGAGGAGAATTTTAGGCGAGCAGGTGGACAGGCCCTTCAACTGAAGGGCTGATGTCGAACTGGAATGCTGGGGTGGCTGTGGGAGGTCGCCACCTCAGGAACGGATAGCGTTCAGGAAAGGTTTGAACGCCACAGCGTGGCTAGAGACCGACTATTTGCCGATGCAGAAGCTGGAGAAGATTCGGCCAAGCAGATCGTCGGAACTGAATGCCCCGGTGATTTCGCCAAGTACCTGCTGCGCTTGACGAAGGTCTTCAGCCAGGAGCTCACCTGCGCCTGCCAGCGTTAACTGAGCATGACCATGGTCAAGGTGCTCGGCAGCCTTGCGCAGTGCGTCCAGGTGCCTGCGTCTTGCGCTAAATGCGCTCTCCGCTGTCTGGTCATAGCCCATACAGTGCTTGAGATGCCCACGGAGCAATTCAAGCCCCTCACCTGAACGGGCCGACAGGCTGAGCGTGGTATGTCCATCTGGGGCGACTGAGATACTGACGGCGTCACCCGTAATGTCGGCCTTATTGCGAATCACCGTGGTCTTCGCTGGGTCTGGTCTGGTCAGCAGCAGACCCGGCCACAGGACATCACCCTCAGCGCCAGACGCCGCACTCGCATCGACCACCAGCAGCACCCGGTCGGCATCCTCTATGGCTTTGATGGCCCGATCCACGCCGATTCGTTCCACCTGGTCCTCCGTATCACGCAGTCCGGCTGTATCGACGATGTGCAAGGGCATTCCATCAATCTGGATATGCTCCTTGAGCAGATCTCTCGTGGTACCGGCAATGTCGGTCACGATTGCCGCCTCACGCCCTGCCAGAGCATTGAGCAGGCTCGATTTGCCGGCGTTGGGTCGGCCTGCAATGACCACGTTCATGCCCTCACGCAGCAATGCGCCCTGCCCTGCCTCACGAAGAACTGTGGATAACTCTGCGCGAAGCTGCTCCAGCAACCCGAGCACTCGGCCGTCTGCGAGGAAATCGATTTCCTCCTCCGGAAAATCGATCGCTGCTTCGACGTAGATGCGCAGCTGCACCAGGCTTTCGGTGAGGTGATGCACGCGCCGGGAGAAATCACCCTGAAGGGAGCGCACTGCATTGCGCGCTGCTTGCGCCGAGCTCGCTTCGATAAGGTCCGCGATCGCCTCTGCCTGGGCCAGGTCCAGCTTGTCGTTGAGGAACGCTCGTTCGCTGAACTCGCCGGGACGAGCAGGCCGGATGCCGAGCTCTATGCAACGCTGCAACAACATGTCCATCACGACGGGGCCGCCATGACCTTGAAGTTCCAGAACATCTTCGCCGGTAAACGAGTGGGGGCCGGGGAAGAACAGCATCAAACCCTCATCGATCACTTCGCCATCATCGGCATGGAAGGGGCCGTAGTGGGCATGTCTTG
>TARA_R100000541_G_scaffold3004_23_pt1 | contig 51435 bp, 52 predicted proteins | sample TARA_R100000541 | Tara Oceans TARA_R100000541 (sample SAMEA2621416) | marine metagenome | biome: marine biome (ENVO:00000447); feature: surface water layer (ENVO:00002042); material: "saline water (ENVO:00002010), including plankton (ENVO:xxxxxxxx)" | depth 5 m | reverse complement strand
CGCTCATCCTTGAAACAAGGCCGACTGTGCGCCGGCCCGGCTCGGTCAACGCACCGGAGGTGCGTACTGCAGACCTCCATTGGTCCAAAGCGCGTTGAGGCCGCGTTCGATCTTCAGATCGCTACCGGAACCGATGTTGCGCTCGAACACTTCACCGTAGTTACCAACTTGCTTGACGATCTGTACGGCCCAGTCCTTAGGCAGTTTCAGATCCTTACCATATTCACCTTCGGCGCCCAGCAGACGCGCCACGTCAGGATTCTTGGTGTTCTTAGCCTTCTCTTCGACGTTCGCCGAAGTGATACCCAGCTCTTCGGCATTGATCATGCCGTACAGAGCCCAACGAACGATGTCGAACCACTCTTCATCGCCCTGACGCACGGCCGGGCCAAGCGGCTCTTTGGAAATGACTTCTGGAAGTACTACATAGTCGCCCGGCTTCGCCAGCTTGATGCGCTGGGCGTAGAGCTGAGACTGGTCAGAGGTGAGCACGTCGCAACGCCCTGACTCCAGCGACTTGGCGCTTTCGTCGGAGGTGTCGTAGGTGATCGGAGTGTATTTCAGGTTGTTGGCGCGGAAATAGTCGGAGAGATTCAGCTCTGTGGTAGTGCCGGCCTGGATGCAGACCGTCGCGCCATCGAGCTCCTTGGCGCTGGACACACCAACTGCCTTGTTGACGAGAAAGCCCTGCCCGTCGTAGTACGTCACGCCGGTGAAGTTCAGGCCCATTGCTGCATCGCGTGAACTGGTCCAGGTGGTGTTACGCGACAGCATGTCGACTTCACCAGACTGCAGCGCGGTGAAACGCTCTTTGGCGGTCAGCGGGCTGTACTTGACCTTGCTCGCATCGCCAAAAACTGCGGCCGCAACGGCACGGCAGATATCCACGTCGATTCCCTTGTACTCACCCTTGGCATCGGTATAGGAAAAGCCCGGTAGCCCGTCGCTCACGCCGCATTGTACGAAACCCTTGCTCTTCACCGCGTCCAGAGTCGCCCCTGCCTGAGCCAAGCCGCTTGCGCCCAAAAGTGTCGCGGCGCCAAGCACGGCCAGTGTGGATTTAACCCTTATCATCGAAACCTCCAGTTTGCTTTTATTCTTGTGGTTAGAGTCTTCCGCCTGGATCGCAGGCTGCCGCTCGATACCTTTCGAGGGGACGAAGAAGAAACTGACCTCAGTCTAGCCGCCGTTTGATTATCAGCAACTCTTCCCTACACGCATGGTTGCAGAAGTGCCGACGACTTCCGGCGCATTGGGTGTCTCGACCAAAGCAAGCGGCGTACCAGAACCTGAAACGCCGTCGCGCGCAGCTGTGCGCTTCATTGCAAGGCTCGCTACAGGTAACCTCGCTGCAGATTGCTGCATTTTTCTCTGCGCCCGCACCATCCTGGCGCGCATCATCCGAACGGAGCCCATCATGAGTGACCCCCTGATCATCGAGCCCGCAACAACCGCCGACGCTTGCGTCATCTGGTTGCATGGTCTCGGCGCCGACCGCTACGACTTCCTGCCGGTTGCCGAAGCCCTGCAAAAACGCTTGACGACGACCCGCTTCGTGCTGCCCCAGGCCCCGACTCGCGCAGTCACCATCAACGGTGGCTGGGCCATGCCAAGCTGGTACGACATTGTTGCAATGAGCCCCGCTCGCGCCATCGACCAGGCTCAGCTGGAACAGTCCGCGCAGAGCGTGATCGACCTGATTGAGGCACAGCGCGACAGCGGCATCGATCCCGCGCGTATTTTTCTGGCCGGTTTTTCCCAAGGCGGCGCAGTGGTCTACCACACGGCCTTCCTGCGCTGGCCCGGCCCGCTGGGCGGCGTCATTGCCCTCTCCACCTACGCACCGACCTTCAATCCCGACCTGAAGCTGTCGCCCTTGCAGGCGATGCTCCCAGTACTGGCGCTACACGGCACCCGAGATGGCGTTGTGCTGCCGGCGATGGGGCGCGCCGCCTATGACTGCCTGATGCAGAACCAGGTGCAGGCACAATGGAAGGATTACCCGATGGCCCATGAGGTGGTACCCGAGGAAATCCGCGATATCGGCGAATGGCTGGCCGCTCGGCTGGATTGATGTCCTCAGCGATAGTTGACCGACTGCAAAGAAAAAATGTGACGCTGCGCGCCTGTCCCGGTAAGCGAATACAGCTACGCTTGGCCTGGGTAGAGCAAGACTCGATGCGCCTGCCGTTGTAGCGAGCATTGCGGCCAGAAGAAGCCGACCCAGCCAGCCCCAAAGGGACGCGTGCGAGAGCCATGACGAGGATGTCACCCGAGCAGATGGTGCAGCCATGAACCCAGCCAATTGGCGGGTGGAAATGCAGCACCTCAAAGAGGCGCGGCTACTAGACCGGGTGGACGAGCCCTGTCTGCGCCTGCTGCAGGAAGTCTTCGAGCCCTGCACGGCCGCGCCTGGCGAGGTTCTGTTATCGCCGCACGAACATAACCACTACCTCTATCTGGTGCTCGGAGGCGAGCTGGCGGTTCATCTGGATTCGCTCGAAGGCAGCCCTGTTCGATTGATTGGACCAGGCGAATGCGCGGGCGAAATCAGCTTCATGGACGATCTGCCACCTTCGGCTTACGTTCTCGCGCTGGAAGATACCGTCTTGCTGCGCGTGCATCGACGCTCGATGCAGTTGCTGACCCGCTCGCCACAATTGATGCAGAACCTGGCCGAACTGCTCTGCCAACGCGTGCGCCTGAGCGACCGGCTGATCATCAATAGCGAGCAGAACGCTAACATCGACAAGCTGACCGGCTCGTTCAACCGCCGCTGGCTTGAGCATATTTATGGGCGCGAAAGTGCCCGTTGCGCACTTGGTGGCCAGCCACTGTCGTTGCTCATGCTCGATGTCGACCGCTTCAAGGAGTACAACGATAGACATGGCCACCTGGCTGGCGATCATGCGCTGTGCCTGGTAGTCAATACCCTCGGCAAACTCCTGCGCCCGGCCGACAGTCTGGTGCGCTATGGCGGTGAAGAGTTCGTAGTGCTGCTGCCCGAGATGACCTTTGGAGATGCACAAAACGCGGCAGAGCGATTGCGCCGCAGTCTTGCAGAGATCAACTCGTTTCATTCGCCGATCGGCTTATTGCCGGGAGTGACCATTTCGATCGGCGTAGCGCCGATGCGATTGAACGATGACCTGGACAGCCTCATCAACGTGGCTGATCGAGCTCTTTACCGAGCCAAGGAACAGGGCCGAAATCGAGTTTGCGCGTGACAGTGGGCGGCGGACCATCCCGGGGCACCCTTCGCCGTATCTGCTTCTTGCATTACACTGCCGGGCAAACCTTACAAGACACAGACGAGAAGACCGTGCTCAAAGCACTCAAGAAGATGTTTGGCAAAGGCTCGGATGAGTCTGCAGCCACCGAAATTGAAAGCAGCACCTCAACACACCAGGGCGTTAGCGGTCCGGCGCACGCCGAAAAGGCCAAAACGCAACAGGATGAGGCCCCAAAGGCGACCAGCAAGCCGCGCCGCGAACGGGCAAGCAAGCCGACCGCTCCACCCGCGCCAGCCTGGAAGCCGGAAGACTTCACCGTCGAACCAGCCGAAGGCAAGACCCGATTTCACGATTTCAAGCTTGCCCCCGAGCTGATGCACGCCATCCACGACCTCGGCTTTCCTTATTGCACGCCCATCCAGGCACAGGTCCTCGGCTTTACGCTCAAGGGCCGTGATGCCATCGGCCGGGCCCAGACCGGCACCGGCAAGACCGCCGCGTTTCTTATCTCGACCATCACACAACTGCTACAAACTCCACCACCGGCTGATCGTTACATGGGCGAGCCACGCGCGTTGATCATCGCGCCGACTCGGGAGCTGGTTGTTCAAATCGCCAATGACGCACTGAACCTGACTAAGTACACCGGCTTGAACGTCATGAGCTTTGTTGGCGGTATGGATTTCGACAAGCAGCTCAAGGCGCTCGAATCCCGCTATTGCGACATTCTGGTGGCGACGCCAGGACGCCTGCTGGACTTCAACCAGCGCGGCGAAGTGCACCTGGACATGGTTGAGGTGCTGGTCCTCGACGAAGCGGATCGCATGCTGGACATGGGTTTCATCCCTCAGGTTCGCCAGATTATTCGCCAGACGCCGCCGAAGAGCGAACGCCAGACGCTATTGTTCTCGGCCACGTTCACCGAAGACGTAATGAACCTGGCCAAACAATGGACCACGGATCCGGCAATCGTCGAGATCGAAGCGGTCAATGTCGCCAGCGACACGGTCGAGCAGCATGTCTACGCGGTGGCAGGCAGCGACAAGTACAAGCTGCTGTACAACCTGATCACCCAGAACGACTGGACCCGAGTAATGGTGTTTGCCAACCGCAAAGACGAGGTGCGCCGCATTGAGGAGCGCTTGACCCGCGACGGCATCAGCGCCGTACAGATGTCAGGCGACGTTCCGCAGCACAAGCGTATCCGCGCCTTGGAAGGCTTTCGCGAAGGCAAGATCCGCGTCATGGTGGCCACTGATGTGGCAGGCCGCGGCATCCATGTCGACGGCATCAGCCACGTGATCAATTTCACCCTGCCTGAAGTTCCTGACGACTATGTGCATCGCATCGGCAGGACAGGTCGGGCGGGGGCCAGCGGTACCTCGATCAGCTTTGCCGGCGAAGATGATTCCTTTGCCCTGCCGGCCATTGAGGCGTTGCTGGGTCGAAAGATTAGCTGCGAGATGCCGCCGGCCGAGCTGCTGGCAGCCGTCCCACCCAAGCGCTAAAGGCTGAAAACGAAAAAGGCGAAGCTGTAGCGGCTTCGCCTTTTTTGTATGCGGTTTCGCCGCTGCATTCAGGCTTTGATTTCCCCGAGCAACACTTGGGTCGCGCAGCACTGAACGGCATCGTTCCGTTCTATCGACGCGCTGCTCTGCTAATTGCAGATCGCGCTTGGCTAGCTGCCTTCCCCCTTCTGCCAGCGATCGGCCGCAGCCTGATCGCTGCAGCGACCTTCGACCCAGCGCGATCCCTCCGGGGTGTCTTCCTTTTTCCAGAAAGGTGCACGGGTCTTCAGGTAATCCATGACGAATCGACACCCATCAAAGGCCACCTCTCGGTGGGCGCTGGCCGCACCGACAAAAACGATCGCCTCACCCGGTTCCAGCCGGCCTACCCGATGCAGGATCTCCAGCGTCAGCAGCGGCCAACGTTCAGCGGCCTCGTCGACAATTTTCTGCAGCGCCTTCTCTGTCATCCCCGGGGCATGCTCGAGGAACATTCCCGCGACGTCGCGACCGTCATTAAAATCGCGCACGTAGCCGACGAAACCAGTTACCGCACCGATACCGAGATTGGCCGCATGCAAGGCATTGAGCTCGGCGCCGGGATCAAATGGATCCTGCTGGACTCGTACACCCATGGTCAGCCTCCCGTCACGGTGGGAAAGAACGCCACTTCATCGCCATCAGCCAATGGCTCGTCAAGGCTGCATAGCTCCTGATTGCGCGCGCACATCAGGTTCTGCTCGCCTAGCACCGTCCACTCGCCGCCACGTGACAGCAGTTGCAAGCGAAGGTGGTCAACGACTTGCCAGGAGGCGTCCCAATCCAACTGCTCCGAATCGCGGCCAAGGGCCTCACGGTAGCGTGCGAAAAACTGAACCTGGATCATGCCGGCACCTGCCAGTGGCCACTCTTGCCGCCAAGTTTTTCCAGCAGTCGAACCCCCTCGATGACCATGCCTTTATCGACGGCCTTGCACATGTCATAGATCGTTAGGGCAGCGACACTTGCGGCGGTCAGCGCCTCCATTTCCACACCTGTCTGGCCCGCCAGCTTACAGCGCGCTTCGATGCGCACGCAGTCGTTGCCGTCCGGCTGCAGATCAAGCTTGATGCTGGTCAGCAATAGCGGGTGACAAAGCGGGATCAGGTCATGGGTCTTTTTCGCCGCCTGAATGCCCGCGATTCGGGCAACCGCGAAGACGTCGCCCTTCGGATGTCCGCCTTGCTGGATCATCTGCAGGGTTTCGGGAAGCATGCGGACCCTGGCCTCCGCCACCGCCTCGCGCGCCGTGACGGCCTTGGCGGTTACGTCGACCATGTTGGCCCGCCCTTGGGAATCTAGGTGGGTGAGCATTTTTCATCCTGCTAAAACTGTGGGAGTCCCGCAGTTTAGCGCAGCTGGAAGCGGGAAGCTGGAGGCTGGAGGCTCGTTTCCTTCCAGGTCAGCCTTTGCATGAAGCCTTGGCTCCAGCCTCCAGCCGCTCTCTTACATATGGGCCTCGGCGTACTCGGCCAGGACCGAACGGGGAACGCCCTGCAAGGTGATGTGCATGCCGTGCGGGAAATCCTTGAAGCGTTCGGTGAGGTAGGTGAGGCCCGAGCTGGTTGCGGACAGGTATGGCGTATCGATCTGTGCCAGGTTACCGAGGCAGACTACCTTCGACCCGCTACCGGCGCGGGTAATGATGGTCTTCATCTGGTGCGGGGTAAGGTTCTGGCATTCATCGATCAGGATCAGGCTCTGCTGAAAGCTGCGTCCGCGAATGTAGTTGAGCGATTTGAACTGCAACGGCACCTTTTGCAGGATGTAGTCGACACTGCCATGGGTGCTTTCGTCGTCCATATGCAGTGCTTCGAGGTTATCGGTGATCGCACCCAGCCAGGGCTCCATCTTTTCCGCCTCGGTGCCCGGCAGAAAGCCGATGTCTTCATCCAGCCCCTGCACGCTGCGCGTCGCGATGATGCGGCGGTAGCGCTTGCTCACCACCGTCTGCTCGATGGCCGCAGCCAAGGCCAGAATCGTCTTGCCGGACCCGGCGGCGCCCGACAGATTGACCAGATGGATATCCGGATCAAGCAGGGCGAAGAGCGCCAGTGCCTGGTGGATGTCACGTGGCTTCAGGCCCCAGGCTTCCTGATGAAGCAACGGTTCCTGGTGCATGTCGAGCAGTAGCAGCTCGTCAGCCTTGATGCCCTTGATCCAGCCAACGAAGCCTTGCTCATCGAGAATGAATTCATTGACGTGCACGGCAGGCAGGTTATCTATCAGTTGTACCCGGTGCCATGTGCGGCCATGCCCCTGGTGGGTATCGACCTTACTGACTCTGTCCCAGAACGACCCGCTGAGGCTGTGATAGCCGCGTGACAGCTGCCCGACATCGTCGACCAGCTTGTCGGTGTGATAGTCCTCCGAGGCAACGCCACAGGCCCGCGCCTTCAGACGCATGTTGATGTCGTTGGTGACCAATACCACAGGAACGCCCGCACTGCGCCGCTGCAGGTCGACGACCTGATTGATGATCTTGTTGTCGTTGAGATCCTCTGGCAGTCCACTAGAGTCGGCGACCTTGCTCATCAGGATCGACAGGCTGCCGCACGGGCCGCTTTTCTCACGCTGGATGGGCACGCCGAGTTCCACTTCTTCAGGGGTGGCATCACCCAACACCTTGTCGATCAGGCGGATCGCCTGTCGGCATTCGGCAGCCACGGTGTGCTTGCCGGTCTTGAGCTGGTCCAGCTCTTCGAGCACGGTCATCGGAATGGCGACCTGATGCTCCTGGAAATTCAATAGCGCGTTGGGGTCGTGAATCAGAACGTTGGTATCGAGAACGTAAAGGGTGGGCTGAGTTGCGCGGGGTCTGCCGTAGTCATCCATACGCGATCACCTTTTCGGAGCCGGTTCGACGGAGGGCCAAAGCACTCCGCCGTAGAAAGAACCACCGTGCGCAAGATGAGCGGACTTGGGTAGCAGGGGCTTGGGGCCACCCAGAGGCCGCCACCTGTGAGTGCAGGTTTCGGCGGTCTTACATCAGGTAATACCGCAAAAAAGATGACAGGAAAAAGTCTTTTTCGAACGGATGACGTTTTTTTAACGAAACGACGGATAGCGCTTGGCGCAGGCCTGTTCGAGGACTAGTCTCGTTGATCAACCTGTGCGTTTTCGCCGCACCGGTTCACCTCCGCGGTCACGTGAACCAGCTCTGGAAAATCGGCCAGTTGCGCTTTATAGCTATCGGCCGAGTATGAGCGGTGAGTGACGATGCTGACGATACAACTGTATTGCGCCCGCCCGACGCGCCACAGGTGCAAGTCGGTCACATCGGTATCCGGCATTTGCTCCAACTGTTCCCGCACTCGACGCACCAGCGGGTCGTCCATTTCCCGGTCAAGCAAAGCCTTCGTCGTTTCACGCAGTAAGCCTTTGGCCCAGATCAGAATCACGATCGCACCGATAATCCCCATCAGGGGATCCAGCCACCCCCAGCCGAAGTACTTGCCCCCAAGCAAGGCGACGATTGCCGCAACGGAGGTCAGGCCATCAGTCAAGACATGGATAAAAGCTGCATGACGGTTCAGGTCCTTGCCCGGCCCGCTTGAATGATCGTGATCGTGATCGTGATCGTGATCGTGATCGTGGCCATGATGGTGGTGCTGGTCACGCAGCAACCAGGCGGACAGCATATTCACCAACAAACCGATCACCGCGACCCATAGCGCCTCGTCAAAACCGATCAGGGCCGGTGACCAGAAACGCATTAGCGACTCACCGATCATCAGCAATGCCACCATGACCAGCAAGACAGCGCTGGCAAAACCTGCCAGCACCTCGATCTTCCAGGTACCGAAGGCAAAACGCCGATCATGCACGTAGCGTCGAGCCAGCCAGTAGGCGGTTGCAGCCATGCCGATAGCCACCATGTGCGACGCCATATGCCAACCATCCGCCAGCAATGCCATCGAATTGAACCAGTAGCCGGCCATGATCTCTGCGACCATGGTCAGGCCGGTCAACAGCACCACCGCCCAGGTCTGTTTTTCCGCACCCTGCTCCAGAGGACGGTAATCGTGGGAGGGCTGCCAGTGGGCGTGATTGCATTCGGTCATGTTTCCTCCTTCGTTAGCTACAGAGAAGCGTGCCCCCTTAGCCCGGGTCAAGGTCAACACCTAATCGAGGTCATAGCTGGAGCGGCGATGGGTATAACGCCTAGAATCCGCTCACATTAAAGGAGACCGTTGCATGCTGATGGTGATTTCCCCAGCCAAGACTCTGGACTACGACACCCCACCGACAACCCAACGTTTCACCCAGCCCGAACATTTGGATCACGCGCAGGCGCTGATCAGTCAACTGCGCGATATGTCGCCTCAGCAAATCGGCGAACTGATGCACCTCTCCGATAAGCTCGCGGCGCTCAACGTCGCTCGCTATGGCAGCTGGGATTCAGACTTTACGCCGGGTAATGCCAAGCAGGCGCTGCTTGCGTTCAAGGGCGACGTCTACACCGGGCTGGACGCCAATGAGCTCACTGAAGAAGATCTCGATTTCGCCCAGGACCATCTGCGTATGCTGTCCGGGCTCTATGGCGTGCTGCGACCACTGGATCTGATGCAGCCCTATCGTCTGGAAATGGGCACAAAGCTGACCAATCCACGCGGCAAGGATCTTTACGCTTTCTGGGGCGAACGGATAAGCGAGTGGCTCAACGAAGCGCTGGCGGCGCAGGGTGACGACGTATTGCTCAACCTGGCATCAAAAGAGTACTTCAGTGCCGTGAAACGCAAAGCGCTGAACGCCCGGGTGATCGACGTTGACTTCAAGGATATGAAGAACGGCCAATACAAGATCATCAGCTTCTACGCAAAGAAAGCCCGGGGCCTGATGAGCCGCTTCGTCATCAAGGAACGCGTCCAGGATCCTGAGCAGCTGAAAGACTTTGATTACGACGGCTATCGTTATTGCCCTGACAGCTCAGCCCCTGACCATTTGGTCTTCTTACGAGACGCTCAGGACTGAAAGCAGCGCCACCCCCTCGTGTCTAACGCTGGGGGAGTCACATCATCCCGCATAAAAACACTGCCGCTGGTGCACCACGGACCTGGAACCGGCCGAGGATAAAGGCCTTCTGCGCCAGCGGACTGTCGCTTTTTCGATGCCCGTCAAAAACTCCCCGATCGACGGCAGGCGTACGGGGAACTATCCGAAGGCACCTGCAATCATAAGCGCGTACCGGCATTTCCAGACGGAAAGGGACGTCGCACATGAACGTGCAGTGGAATTCAAAACAATGCATTCGGCTTGTCAGCCAAGACAAACTTTTAGTGACGTCCGGCATGTCCGACAGAGGACAGACGGGCTGGATCGGCGCGGTGTCAGTGCTTAAGCGAGACTGTCAAGCGCGCCAATTTCGGGCAGCTGGCCCACAGCAGAGCAGCACGGCTCCCGGCCTTTTCAAGATTGATGAAAGCCTTGCAGGCGCCCGCTTCGAATCCGCTATCCGCTCTGCTTTAGCAAGTGCGGCGCCCATCGACTATCAGACAGCACCCCCCACATTCAGGCTCGGAGCACGCAGTTCGCCCCGAAAGCAGTTTTCCTGTTGGAAAACGGAACTTGATGGCACGCGGCACCTGAAGGCCCGACCAAGAAGCGCATGGCGAGCACAGACATCTGGCCGCCCACATGGACAAGAAGAACTTCCCCTTCTCAACGATTCAGGAGAAACAACATGATTCCGGTCATCCTCTCAGGCGGCAGCGGTTCCCGACTCTGGCCTCTTTCGCGCAAGGCCTTTCCCAAGCAGTTCCTCGCGCTGACGGCCGAGCAAACGCTGTTTCAGCAAACCATTGAGCGCCTGGCCTTTGAAGGCATGCAAGCGCCGCTGCTGGTCTGCAACAAGGAGCACCGGTTCATCGTTAAAGAGCAGCTGGCCGCACGAAAGCTTCAAACCCAAGGCCTCATGCTCGAACCCTTCGGCCGTAATACCGCGCCGGCGATTGCCATTGCCGCGATGAAGTTGCTTGCCGATGAACGTGACGAGCTGCTGCTGGTGCTGCCGGCCGACCACGTCATCGAAGACCACAAAGCCTTCCAGCGCTCCCTCGCCCTGGCCACCAATGCAGCCGAAAACGGCGGGATGGTACTGTTCGGCATTCCGGCCACCAGCCCGGAGACCGGCTACGGCTACATCAAGTGCGATCATCAGGGACGCAACGGCCTGCCTGAAGGCGTCAACCGCGTCACACAGTTCGTCGAGAAGCCGGACGAGATTCGCGCTCAGGAATATGTCGATTCCGGCGACTACTACTGGAACAGCGGCATGTTCCTGTTCCGCGCCAGCGTATTCCTTGACGAGCTGAAGAAGCACGACCCGGACATCTACGACACCTGTTGGGTAGCGCTGGAGCGCAGCATCAAGAATGGTGAAGAGCTGCTGATCGACCCGGCCACCTTTGCCTGCTGCCCCGACAACTCGATCGACTATGCTGTGATGGAAAAAACCGAACTGGCATGTGTCGTTCCGATGTCGGCAGGCTGGAGCGATGTGGGCTCCTGGTCATCCCTTTGGGATGTTCTGGATAAAGACGAAAACGGTAACGTGACCCGCGGCGACGTGATTGTCGAAGACAGCCGCAACTGTCTCGTGCACGGTAACGGCAAGCTGGTAACCGTGGTTGGCCTGGACAACATCGTAGTAGTCGAGACCAAGGACGCCACGATGATCGCCCATAAGGACAAGGTCCAGGACGTCAAGAAGCTGGTGAACAAGCTCGACGCTATGAAGCGCTCCGAAACGCAGAACCACTGTGCCGTCTACCGCCCTTGGGGCTGGTACGACTCGGTCGATATGGGCGGTCGCTTCCAGGTCAAGCGGATCTGCGTCAACCCAGGCGCACAGCTGTCATTGCAGATGCACCATCATCGTGCCGAGCATTGGATCGTCGTCTCCGGCACTGCGCAGGTCACCTGCAACGACAAGACCTTCCTGCTCACCGAGAATCAGTCGACCTACATTCCGGTGACGTCCATTCACCGACTTGCCAATCCGGGCAAGATTCCACTAGAGATTATTGAAGTCCAGTCGGGCAGCTATCTAGGCGAGGATGACATCGAGCGTCTGGATGACGTATATGGCCGCGCGCCAAATGACCTAGCCAGCCAGTCGGCTCGCTAAAGATCAGATGTGGCAAAAAAAACCGCGCCGAATCAGGCGCGGTTTTTTTATTAATGGATTTTCTACGGCGGCTAGATACTGCTGAACCCGCTTGTTTGCGCTGGTCAGAGCCTGCCTCACAAATATTGTCGTTACAGCTCAAGCTGGGGCTTTCCTTTTCCCATAACTCACGCAGACAGATTTCATAAGACCTACATCGCACTTAACTACCGGACTGAATGCAGTTTTAACGTCACACTTGTTTAGCCCAGGCCGCTTGCAGTACTGTCTCTCCTATCGCATACGCACCCAATTCGAGCCGGGCCTCATTTCGAGCCCAGAAGCTCGCGCCCCTTAGCGCGCCGCGCTGAAAATAAACTTTAATAAAGAGGCCATACAAGACGTGACAAAAGAAGAACTACGCGCCGAACTGGAGAAGCAAGCCAACCGTTTCCAGGCTGTCTACGGTGGGGAAATCACGACCTATGCCGCGCAGCCTGATCCAGAACGAAAGCCATGGCGTAAAAAGCCGACCGTCCATGATCAAGTATTCAAGGCCGAGTTGCAGAAGATCGAGAAAGAGTTGTCAGAGCAAGCCTCAGAGGCTAAGTGAACTGCGGCACCGTGAATGCGCACCGCAAGCACGGCAGTCAGAAACTAAGCAGCTGTAGCCGATTTTTTCTGCTCAGCGCTTACCGCCCAATAAAGAGCCCAGAAGCCCTCGTGCCAACTGCCGACCTAACTGTGTTGCAGCCTGGCGCATTGCGCTCTTGAAGACCTGTCCGGCCGCTTCACCTAGCGCATCGGCAACATCATTTTTTGACACATCGCTCTTCGCTTGTGGCTGGTCCTCGGAAGCCTGCTTTGCCCGTTCGAGCAATATTTCGTAAGCAGATTCACGATCGACCGGTCTGTCGTAACGTCCTCTCAGGGGTGAGCTGGCGATCAGGTCGTGTCTCTCGCGCTCGGTCAGCGGCCCGACCCGCGACTGAGGCGGCGCGACCGCAACACGCTGGACCATCGACGGCATGCCTCTGTCCTCAAGGCCACCGACCAGCGCTTCACCGGTTCCCAGACTGGACAACGTGTCCAGCGATGAAAACGCTGGGTTGGCGCGGAAACCGTCCGCCACCGCACGCAGCGCTTTCTGCTCCTTGACCGTGTAGGCCCTGAGTCCGTGCTGCACGCGCAGGCCCAACTGAGCCAGCACATCATCCGGCAGGTCTGTGGGACTTTGGGTTACGAAATAGACGCCAACGCCCTTCGAGCGAATCAGCCTGACCACTTGCAGCAACCTGACTTGCAAAGCTTTCGGGGTGCTGTTGAACAACAGATGCGCTTCGTCGAAAAACAGCGCGAGCAGTGGTCGATCAGCGTCACCGCGCTCGGGAAGCTGTTCGAACAGCTCAGCCAACAGCCACAGCAGAAAGGTCGCATAGACTTTGGGGGCCTGATGGACGAGCTGGCTGGCGTCGAGCAGGTGGATCCGTCCACGCCCGTCGCTCGCAGGCTGCAGAATGTCCTCAAGCGCCAGAGCCGGCTCACCAAACAGCGCCTCGGCACCTTGCTGCTCCAGCGTTGCCAGTCGCCGTAACAGCGCCTGGGACGATGCGCTGGTTAGCAAGGCCGCATCGTCACCGAGCACCTCAGGGTGTTTTTTCAGATGAGCAAGCAAGGCCTTGAGGTCTTTCAGGTCGAGCAACAGCAGCGCTTCACGATCAGCGACCTTGAATGCGGCATAGAGTGCTGCCTGCTGGCTGTCGCTCAGCTCCAGCAGATTGCCCAACAGCAAGGGGCCCATCTCTGTCAGCGTGGTCCTCAGCGGATGACCGCTCACACCGTGCACGTCCCACAAAATCACCGGATAGGCCTGGGGTCGATGGTCGAGCCAAGGCATGCTGGCGATTCGCTCGGCGATCTTTCCTTGCGGCTCGCCAGCCGCGCCCAGGCCACATAAGTCACCTTTGATATCCGCTGCGAAAACCGCGACGCCAGCCTCGCTGAATTGCTCAGCGAGGCGCTGTAAGGTCACGGTCTTGCCGGTGCCTGTAGCGCCGGCGATCAAACCGTGTCGGTTGGCCAGATGCAGCGGGTGGGAGTTCGGCTCGCCCGTCGCGTCAGCACCCAGTACCAGGCAGTTTGTCTGTTTCATCCGCAGGCCTCGAACTGAACAATGGAGTATCCGGCAACGTCAATCAGCCGGCCTTCGGGCCGCTTGCTTCAGCGCCGACCACAACCTCGTTTTCGCCATCGCCAACAGAGGCATCGAGCGTCGCCACATGCCGCTCCCAGAGTGTTTCGGCACCTGGGAAGTCGGTGCCCAGGTCGGGGCCCAGCCGGTCCGGATCGTAGCGTTGAGTACAACCGCTACCGATGATCGGCGGCGCTTTCGCGCCAGCCTTGTCCAGTGGGTCGCTCATCTCGCCTCCCGCGCCAATAACGATGGATCAGTTGAATACCAGCGTCTTGTTGCTATGCACCAGCACCCGCTCTTCTAGGTGATAGCGCAAACCACGGGACAGCACCATCTTTTCCACGTCCTTGCCCAGCCGAACCATGTCCTCGATGCTGTCTCTATGGCTGACGCGCACCACGTCCTGCTCAATGATCGGCCCAGCATCAAGCTCTTCTGTCACATAGTGGCAGGTCGCACCTATGAGCTTGACCCCTCGCAGCGAGGCCTGGTGGTACGGTTTTGCACCGACGAACGACGGCAGAAAGCTGTGATGGATATTGATCACCCGTTGCGCATATTCCTCGCAAAGTTCAGCCGGCAGAATTTGCATGTAGCGCGCTAACACGATGGCGTCAGCGCGCTGCTCGCGCACCAGGCGCGACACCTCGGCGAAAGCTTCTTCTTTGCGCCCCGGCTGGACGGGGACATGGAAATACGGAATGCCATGCCATTCGACCATACTGCGCAGATCGTCGTGATTGGAGATCACGCAAGGAATGTCACAGTCCAGTTCCCCGCTGTGCCAACGATGCAGCAGGTCGGCGAGGCAGTGCGACTCGCGGCTGGCCATCAGCACGACCTGCTTGCGCTGGGCAGAGTCGGTGATGCGCCATTCCATGGAAAACTCGCGCGCTATTGGCGCAAACGCCTGGCGAAAGCCATCGAGATCAAAAGGCAGCGAATCGGCCCGAATCTCATGCCGCATGAAGAACCAGCCACTCTGATGATCGGAGTGGTGATTGGCCTCGGTGATCCAGCCGTTGTAGGTCGCTAGGAAATTACCGACCTTGGCCACAATGCCGACGCCGTCGGGACAGGCGATAACCAGCCTGAAAGTGCGCATTCTTAAGTTAACTCCTGCTTACTCATAAAGACCCGGCATTCTAGCGCAGCGAAGAAAACCACCACCAAATTATTCAAGCCGGAGCATGGCACGCGTCTACTGTCGCCACACGCCGCGAGAGACGAACCAACTGACCTGTAAAAAAATGATTGAAGCCTAAACATTCGGGGGTTCAAGTAGCTGGAAAGACGCCAACGAGCAAAGGAAACGCAACACCGCAACGGGTTGCAGAACTGCGTATTCAAATACCGGGACGGCATAAATAAGCCTGACGTGGTCCGTCGCATGCTTCGGTTATGTGCAGTAGTTCACCCTGGCTACGTTTAACTGCAGCTCAGCGCGCCTAACGCACCACAATGAAACAAACTGAGTAAACTTTGTTCAGAGCAACATTTACTTGTCTGCAGCAGCTGTCTATGATTGCTGTCACTTGCGTTCAAACCTATACCAAGGAAGTGACATGTCGCTGATCAACGAATACCGCGCTACTGAAGAAGCTATCAAGGAACTTCAGGAGCGCCTGAAATCCTTGTCTGAAGATGACAAGCTGAAAAAGGAACTCGAGTTTGAAGGCAAACTGCGCGAGCTGATGGGCGAATATCAGAAGTCCCTTCGCGACATTATTGCTCTGCTCGATCCCGATGCCCGCAGCAACAAGACGCAACGCGCATCCAAAACCCCCGCTGCAACCAAACGCGCCCGTCGCGTCAAGCAGTACAAGAACCCTCACAACGGTGAAGTGATTGAAACCAAAGGCGGCAATCACAAGACGCTGAAAGAGTGGAAAGCACAATGGGGTTCCGACGAGGTTGAAAGCTGGGCCACTCTGTTGGGCTAAGTTTTACGCCGCACCCAAAAGCCATCTGACGCAGTCATGCTGCGTCAGATGGCTTTTTTATTTCCCGGCTAAGCATTTTCAGAACATGTAACGTTCGCGCAATCCGCGAACATGTATTAACCATTGCTGCAAAAGACACGCTTGTTCCGGTGTGGTTGCAGGCAATAAAGCCTGCACAGCTTTTTCAAACTGCTCCGAGGTGTTCGGCGCGCCGAACTCAGGTTTCATCAAGCGCTGCCGGCAGAAGGCATACCACTGCTCGGCTTCGGTGGCTGATAAACACTCGGGAAAGTTACGCGCGCGATAGCGGAAATGCAGCTCTGACAAGCGCGGGTCATCAAACGGCAGTGCGGCGCCTGTCGAAAGCGGCGAAGTACTTCGTACCTGCTCGCACAGTCGCCGATCGCGTTCATTGAAAAAGCCGTCATACAACTGCTGCTCCGGATCGGACGAACCCGCGAAGACATCCTCCTTGTAGATGTCGGCAAGCTTCCAGCTCCACTCCGGTTCGCGCCCACGTAACTCGGCGGCTTTCGACTCGCAACATTGGATATCCAGTCCCAGCCGCGCAATATCCGATGGCCGCAGGACGCTCATGGGCGCCAGCACGGGGCAGCGGTTCATGTGCACGAGTTTCAAGGGAATCGGAAGTTTCTCGCCCAAGTCTTCCCGACGGGTATAGAGCCGTTCACGAATAGCCTCGGCCTGCTCTTCCCAAAGCGGCGCGCAGTCGGCATTCAAGTCACAGACGATCAGTGCATTACGGTTGCGAGGGTGCCAGGCCAGCGGCAAGACCACCGATAGAAAATGACGCGCTGCGGAAAACCGACCCGATACATGCACCATTGGTTTGAGCAGCTGTACTTGTTCGATCACCGCATGTTTACGGCGTAGCTTGTAGAGGTAGTCATAGAGACGCGGTTGACGCGCGCGAATCAGGCGAGCCAAGGCAATCGTTGCCCGAACATCGGACAATGCATCATGGGCATTCAAGTGCTCGAGTCCATTGGCAGCACTGAGCCGCTCCAGTTTCAACGTGACTCGCCCCTCCTCTTCCGGCCAGACGATGCCTTCCGGTCGCAAGGCGTAAGCGGTGCGGACCAGATCAATGAGGTCCCAGCGACTGTTACCGCCCTGCCATTCACGCGCATAGGGATCGAAGAAGTTGCGATAGAGACTGTAGCGCAGCACTTCATCATCGAAGCGCAAGCTGTTGTAACCCGCGCCACAGGTGCCTGGCACCGCCAGCTCATGGTGCAGGCGGGCCACGAACTCGGCCTCGCACAGGCCTTTTTCCGCCAGCGTGGCAGGCGAGATACCCGTGACCAGGCACGCTGCGGGATGCGGAAGGATGTCGTCGCTCAGCCTGCAATAGATGTTCAGCGGTTCGCCAACTTCCTCCAGCGCCTCTGTGGTGCGGATGCCGGCCACTTGCACAGGCCGGTCACAGCGAGGCGATATGCCGGTTGTTTCGAAGTCGTACCAGAAGATGCTGGAGGTCAAGGGAGCTTCCTTCTCGATTGTCGCCCACAGTCTAGCGCGCCAGACTCGCCCTTACCGAATGGTCCGGCGCCTAGTGCATGTAGGGATTAAGTGCTGACGTAAGTAATCCGCTGGCGCATCAATCAAAGTGCCAAGCCGGTTATGGCCGCAGATCTCATTCAATGGTTTCATTCAGCAGCACCGCTTCCGCCAGGCGTGCTCGGTACGCAATGTGCGCATAGCATCCAATCCCCCATTTACGAGCCAGAGCCGTGCAATCCGCCTCTTCAGCCACCGCCTTGCTGGATAACACGCACCGCGTCGAAACGCCGGAAGGTATCGATTTGTTGCTCCATCCAGCCGGTCTGGTCCCTCGCGCCTTGGCATTTGCACTGGATCTGCTGATACGGGGCGCGCTATTGGCGGCTTTGGGTTTTGCGTTCACGTTGCTAGGCAAGTTCGGCATGGGTGTTGGGGCGCTGCTGCTGTTTCTGGTGCAATGGTGGTACATGGTGCTGTTCGAAGTGCTGAACCAGGGCCGCACCCCGGGCAAGCAATGGATGGGGCTGCGCGTCATCCATGATGACGGCACACCGGTCGGTTGGGCTTCCTCCCTGACACGCAATCTGCTGCGCTTCGTCGACATGCTGCCGTTCGGCTATTTCCTCGGGGCTCTCTGCTGTCTCTGGCACCCATCGTTCAAGCGCTTGGGCGACCTCGCCGCGGGCACCATGGTGGTGTACCGCGAGCGCAACGTCAGCGCACCAGACCTGCCAGCCGCTGCAGCAGTAACGCCCCCGCTACCGCTTACACTGGCTGAGCAGCAAGCGCTGATCGCCTTTGCCGAGCGCCATTCGACGCTCACGACGCAAAGGCGGCTCGAGCTGGCTTCAATCCTTGCCGAACCGCTGCAGCTAGAACCCACGCAGGCGGAGGCCCGAATCCAGGGCATCGCCCGAAGCCTGGTGGGTCCGGTATGAAGCAAAGCCAGTTCGAAACCCGGCATCAGGCGGAATGGCAGGCGTTCGAAGAAATGCTCGCAACATTGGAGCGCGGCAAAGGTCGTGCGCCAGAAGCAGTGGCTGGCTTTCCGGCCGCCTATCGACGGCTTTGCCAGCAGCTGGCTCTGGCACAGTCGCGTGGTTACAGCATGCGCTTCGTCGAGCGTCTGCAGCTGCTGGCTCAGCGCGGGCACCATCAGATGTATCGCCACCGGAGCCCGTTGGGTGGTCGCCTGCTCGGCTTCTTTCTTGGCGGTTTTGCCAGACTCGTTCGCACAGAGTGGCGCTATCTGGCAGCTGCGAGTCTGATTTTCTACCTTAGCCTGCTGGGAATGGCTGCGCTGGTGCTGGCCTTTCCGGAGTTAATCTACAGCCTCATCAGCCCGGAACAGGTCGCGGAGATGGAAGCCATGTACGACCCTGACGCCAGTCGTCTCGGCCGCTTCGGCGAGCGTGGGTCCGCTGACGACTGGGTCATGTTCGGTTACTACGTGATGCATAACATCGGCATCGCTTTCCAGACTTTTGCAGGTGGCCTGCTCTTCGGCCTTGGCAGCCTGTTCTATCTGTTGTTCAACGGCTTGATCATCGGCGCCATTGCCGGCCACCTGACCGGCATCGGCTACGATCAGCCGTTCTGGTCATTCGTTATCGGCCATGGCGCGTTCGAACTGACGGCGATCACATTAGCGGGCGCTGCCGGGTTGAAACTGGGTGCTGCCCTTGTCGCACCCGGCCGTCGAACACGCAGCGAGGCATTGCGCCTGGCAGCCGCCACAGCAGTGAGGCTGATTGTCGGGGCCACGTTGTTTCTCTTGATCGCAGCCTTTATCGAGGCCTACTGGTCCTCGATGACTTATCCCCCAGCCCCCGTCAAATACGCCGTCGGCGTTCTGTTGTGGCTACTGGTCGGGGTCTATTTGACGCGGAGCGGGCGACATTTCCATGCGCCTGAATGATGCCAGCATGGCGATCCGTCCCCGCACCGCTTGGGAGGCGCTGGATCTCGGCATTCTGTTAGCACGGCGTCATGCTGCAATGCTGATGTGCAGCTGGGCGCTGGTGACGTTGCCGATCTTCGCCCTGTTCAGTCTGTTGTTCTGGCAACACCCGACGCTCTCGTTGTTGCTGTTCTGGTGGTTCAAGCCGCTCTATGAGCGGCTGCCTCTGTTCATCCTGTCGCGAGCACTGTTCGGCGACACACCGTCGCTGCGCCAGAGCATCACGACACTGCCACCCCTGCTGCGTCCCCAGTGGTTTTCCAGCGTGACATGGCGCCGCTTCAGCGTGACTCGCAGTTTCGATCTGCCGGTGCTGCAGCTCGAGCAACTGGCTGGCTCGGCTCGTCAGCAGCGCCTCGCGGTGCTGGGACAACGGGACAGCCGGGCCGCATCCTGGCTGACCCTGGTGGGCATGCATCTGGAGATGGGGCTGTGGTTTGGTGCTCTGGCACTGATGTATATGCTCATCCCACAGCAGATGTTGGCAGACTGGAACTGGCAAGACCTGCTCGGCATGAGCGGCGATTGGCTGTGGTTCGAACACCTTTCCAACCTGCTCTATGCCTTGGTGCTGGTGGTCTGGGAGCCAATTTATGTCGCCAGCGGTTTCAGTCTTTACCTCAATCGCCGCACTACGCTAGAGGCCTGGGATATCGAACTGACGTTTCGCCGCCTGCAGACACGCATGAAGTCGTTGCTGCCAGTGCTGCTAGTGGGGCTGGGCCTGTGGTTGTTATCGCCACCCGAGGTGGCACTCGCCGCTACTGGCGCAGAGGGAACGACGCAAGCGATCGAGGCCTCCGGCCCAGACAGTAATCGCCTGCTCAAGCAGCCATTGACCAGCAAAGAAGCCAGTGAACGGATTGATGAATTGCTTGACCAGCCGCCCTTCCGAAACCGCGAGACCGTGACCCGCTGGCGCTTCACGGAAGAGTCTAGTGGCGAGCCGGGTTGGCTGGCACGTCTGCTGGAGCGACTGCTGCGCAGCGACCTGCTGACCCACCGCCCCGACACTCTCGCAAGCATGATCGAAGTGTTCCTCTGGGCCGCCCTGTTCGGCCTGACCGGTTGGCTGCTGTGGCGCTACCGTGAGTGGATCAAGCTATATGTGACACCTGGCCAGTTGCGGATCAGAAAGCGCCAAACGATGCCTGCCGTACTGTTCGGGCTTGACCTGCAACCCGAAAGCATTCCGGCGGACGTTGTCGCCGAGGTACAGCGGCTCTGGCACCAGCACCCACGCGAAGCGCTTGGCCTGCTCTACCGGGCCTTTCTCAGCCGCCTGCTGCACGAACAGCAACTGCCATTGAAGAGCTCGCATACCGAGGGAGAAATACTCCAACTGCTGCGCCTGGAGGCTCGGCCAGAGTTGCTCGAGTACGCCGAAGCCTTGACGCGCCACTGGCTGCGCCTGGCCTACGGACATCAGCTTCCACCCGAGAGGGACCGCGACGAGCTGTGCGAGCGTTGGCGCGCACTGTTTGGCAGTGAGCGGCTCGCATGAGCAGGCCACGTCGGTTCTTTCTGCTTGCTGCGAGCGGGTTGCTGCTTGGGCTGTTGCTGCTTTTTGCCCTGAGCAAGGCGACGCCCTATGAGGAAACGATCGAGCATGGCCCCGCACCGGAGGTACGCAGCAATCCGTACCTGGCCGCAGAGCGTTTCCTGATCGACCAGGGGCGCGCCGTCGATCATGCACAAGGCCTCGGTGGCCTCGCCAAGTCCAAAAGCAATCAACAGGTGCTGTTGCTGCTGGGCGAGCGCAGCAACATGACGCCCGGCCAGGCCGAACGCCTGTTGCGCTGGGTCGATCAAGGTGGCCACCTGATATTTGTCGCTGAGCGTATATGGGACGAAAATAGCGGAAGCAGCGGCGACCTGCTGCTCGATGCGCTGAACCTTCAGCAGCACGAGGCAGGCGAGAACCTCGATGACAGCCATACCGCTGATGGCGCCGCGAACGCCGAGAAACGCCCTGTGTTGACTCGCCTCTATCTCGAGAACGAGGATGCCCCCGCCTATCTCGCCTTTGATACCAACTATCACCTCTACGACGCCGGTGGCAGCGCGCACGCATGGGCCAACAGCGCCAGCGCGACGCATATGCTGCAACTGCAGCATGGGGACGGCCTGATCACGGCCCTGACCGACAGCTGGATCTGGCGAAACGATGCCATTGCCCAATACGACCATGCCTGGCTGCTGTGGTACCTCACCCAGGACCGCGACGTAACGCTGATCTATCGCACCGAACATGATGATCTGCTGCAACGGTTGCTGCGTTACTTCCCCGAAGCACTGGCGGCGCTGCTACTGATGCTGCTTGCCACGCTCTGGCATGTGGCGCAGCGACAGGGCCCGTTGATGGAGCCGGTCGAACGGAATCGCCGGCGGCTGCAAGAGCATCTGCGCGGCAGTGCCGATTTTCTATATCGCAGGGCTGGACAACGCCAGTTACTTAGCAACCTGCAAGACGATATCCGGCGACAGGCGCAGCGACGCCACCCGGGCTTCAAAACCCTCGAACACTTTGAACAGTGTCAGCTGCTGGCAGCGATCAGCCGGACCACCTCCGGGGCTGTTTCGCAGGCCATGCAGCCGCCATCGAACAAACCCGTCAGCGCCACCGAATTCACCCGCCAGGTTGCCCACCTGCAAAGCCTCAGGAACAGCTTATGAGTGACTCACCCACGGATCCGAACAGCGTCAACCCAGACGCGCCGCCGAACAACCAGCGCCAACGTGCCAGTCAGCTCGCCCAGGCGCTACGCCACGAGCTGCACAAGGCCGTGATCGGCCAGCACGACGTCGTCGACGGGTTGCTCACAGCGCTGATCGCCGGTGGTCACGTTCTGGTCGAAGGCGTGCCGGGTCTAGGCAAGACGCTATTGGTGCGAGCATTGGCGCGCTGCTTTAGAGGCGACTTCGCGCGTATCCAGTTCACGCCGGACCTGATGCCCAGCGACATAACCGGCCATGCGATCTACGACATGGCCAGCGAACAGTTCAAGTTGCGCAAGGGCCCGGTGTTCACCAACCTGCTGTTGGCGGACGAGATCAATCGTGCGCCCGCCAAGACCCAGGCGGCGTTGCTGGAAGTCATGCAGGAACGTCAGGTCACCCTTGAAGGCCGCGCGCTCGCTGCACCCCAGCCGTTCCTGGTCATGGCCACGCAGAACCCCATTGAGCAGGAAGGCACCTACCCGTTGCCGGAAGCCGAGCTCGACCGCTTCATGCTGATGCTGCGCATGGACTACCCGCAGGCGGACGAGGAATTGACGCTGGTTCGCCAGGTTACTCGCTCGGTGCGCACTGACATTCTTGACGTCAGTGGCTTGCGCGTCCTGCTGCAGGCGAAAGATGTCCAGGCGCTGCAGAAAATCGCCAGCGACCTACCGCTGGACGACCAGGTGCTCGACTATGCCGTTCGGCTGGTCCGAGCCACGCGCAGCTGGCCCGGCCTGGCGCTGGGCGCGGGGCCACGAGCGTCGATCGCGCTGGTGCGCTGCGCCCGCGCACGCGCCTTGTTGCGCGGCGGCGATTTTGTCGTCCCTGACGATGTAAAAGGCTGCGCCCTGGCTGTGTTGCGGCATCGGGTCAGACTCTCGCCCGAACTCGACATCGAAGGCACTTCGGTGGACCAGCTGCTCCAACAGCTGCTGGAGCAGATCGCGGCACCGCGCCTGTGACGCTCATCGGCATGCGAGCGCCTCGATGAATCCGTCACGTCGATTGCTCTACGCCCTGGCCGCTCTGCTTTGCCTTGGGCTTTTGCTGGGTACCGCTGCGGCGCTCGAAAGCACCGTGCCGTCGGCTATCCGTACGGCCTGGTGGGGTCTGTTGCTGTGTCTGGGACTGGTTGCGACGCTTGACGCCTTGCATCTGCACCGCCTGCCTTCCCCAGAGCTGCGGCGCGTACTGGCCGGCAACCTTGCGCTGGGCCGCTGGCATGAAGTTCAGCTCGAGATTCGACACCCACTGACGCGCGCCATGCGTGCCGAGATTTTCGACCATGTGCCTGCGGGGCTGGACATGCAGGCGCTGCCACAGCAGTTGTTGCTGCCTGCGCAGCAGTTCTGCCAGCTCAGCTACCGTCTGCAGCCGACGCGTCGCGGGCACTTTCATTTCGAGCATTGCGAGATTCGCTTGTTCAGCCCTCTGGGATTGTGGCGAGAGCGGCGCCTACTGCCGCTGCAATCGCAGACCCGGGTCTATCCCGATTTTACCCAGCTGCATGGTGCGCCACTGATGGCGGTGGACCGCTGGCTGAGCCGCCTGGGCGTGCGCCAGCAGCCGAGGCGGGGGCTTGGCATGGACTTTCACCAGCTACGCGAATTCCAGGAAGGCGACACCCTGCGGCAGATCGACTGGAAGGCCACGGCACGCAACCGCACGCCCATCGTCCGGGAGTATCAGGACGATAGGGACCAGCAGATCCTGCTGATGCTCGATTGCGGCAGACGGATGCGCAGCCAGGACGGCCCGCTTACGCACTTTGATCATGCGCTCAATGCCAGCCTGCTGCTGGGCTACGTCGCGCTGCGCCAGGGCGACGCTTTGGGACTCTATACCTTTGCCACCGAGCAACGGCGCTTCTTCGCTCCCGCCAAAGGCCAGACGCAACTCAATGCGTTGCTCAACGGTGTTTATGACCTGGTCAATACGCAGCGACCAGCCGATTTCGCCCTTGCCATCAACGATGTCCTGGCCCTGCAGAAACGCCGCGCACTGGTGATCATCGTGAGCAACCTGCGCGACGAAGACGACGAAGAGCTGCTCGGAGCCGTCCAGCGACTTTCCCGTCGCCACCGTGTACTGGTCGTGAGCCTGCGCGAGCCGGTCCTGGACAGGTTGCGTCAACAGCCCGTCAATACCTTTCAGCAAGCCCTCGATTATTGCGGAACACTCGACTACCTCAATGCCCGCAGCAAGCTTCATGAACAGCTTGTCGCCCATGGCGTGCCAGTGCTCGATGCCAGCCCGCACGAGGTCGGACCAGCGCTGATCAGCCGCTACCTGGCCTGGAAGAAAGGCGGAGTGCTGTAACAGGTTGTCTGGGGGTTGCTGCGCAGAGCGCCTAAGCGTTGCACGCTTGGCCTGGTCGCGTAGGTTCAGCTGCCTTTGCAGCAATCCTGGTCGGCGGACTTGTTCCCGGCTGATTCGATACGGGGCAGACGCGCTGGCGGGATATGCTGCATGGGACGAAAACTGAAGTAGTGGTGCAGCGCATCGATCATTTCACGAATCTCACGCGGCGGTGAGGCAAACACGAAACCGGAGTCGAAACTGCCGGGCGTGACGTCCTCACGCGACCAGCGGCAGACGGCACTGAAATCGATATAACGCAGCTGGCTATGCTGCCCGGGAATTTTCAGGCGCATATCGAAACGTACGTCGGTCATCATGGGATAGGGGCTGATCAACATCAGCCCTGTCTCGGACAGGTTGCCAATGAAACCCAAGGGCTTGTCCGTGAAGCGATTGAACACGTTGAGGTAATACGGCAACTGGTGCCGCTGAATACTGCGCTGATTATGCATGTCCATCGGATGCGGGCCTGCCGCCAAGTATTATCGCTGCTGCCGTGTCCGGCCTTCAGCGGCAGATCTGACTGATACGACTGGCCAACTGCCGCCGCGCCGCCCCTATTTCTTCATCACTGTAGTAGACCCGCCCACCCTTTGCATCGGCACTGAAGTAGCGCCCGCCCTGAGACAGCCTCGATAAGCGATCGCGCAGCTGCTGGCACTCCTGCTCACGCTGCCCCTGCCTGGCGCTCGCTGCCATCCTGGCCGCCTCCTGTTCCTCCCGGCGAGCCTCGAAGAAGCGCTCCGTGCGCGCCTCGCGCTCCCGGGTCGCATCGTCTCTGTCGACCACCTGCGGCCGGACCTCGACCTGCTCTGCGCCAGGCTGCGGCTTCGCACTGAAATGCACGTTGCCTCCCGGATCGACCCAGCGGTAGATGTCGGCCGTCGCCAGCGGGGTCAACAAAACGCTAGCAATCAAGCATGCGATACGCATGGGATCCTTCCCTGCCGGTCGCAATGACCGGCTCTCGTTTCAGGGTTTGACGGCGTGGATCACCACCCGTTCCTCGGGCTGATAGTGCCCCAACTGACGCAGCGTCTCCAGCCTGGCGCGACTGCGAAAAGCGTATTCGCTAGCCGGATAGCGCAACTGAATGAATTGGTAGGTCTGTGCCGCATCGACAAACAGGCCCTGACGTTCCAGGCATTGCCCACGCAATAGCGACATTTCAGGCTGAAGATTATCCCGTGGCCGGCTGCGGCGTTCAGCCTGGGACAGCTCGAGCATGACCTGGCCGCAATCACCCAGCTCGTATTGCTTGTAGGCCATATCGAGATGGCGGTCGAGCGCATTTCTGCTGCTGCAGCCTACGCTGAGGGTGGCCAGAAAGATGATGAACAGTGTGCGCATAGGTGGTTCCTCCGATGCTGGCGTATCGACCGTCAGCAAAAAAACTACAGCCCGTTCGGCTGCCGAACGACGCTTGAACACCCGCCAGGCCACTGCCAAAAGAGTAGTGCAGCCCAACAATGACTACAGCCGCCCGGCATAGTAGCCTCGCCGCCATTCTGAAAAAGGAGCATTGAATGATCTCGCGCCGTACCAAAATCGTCGCCACTCTGGGTCCAGCCAGCAGTTCGCCAGAGGTGCTGGAAAAAATGATCGTTGCCGGGCTCGATGTGGCCCGCCTGAATTTTTCCCACGGGACGCCTGATGAGCACCGCGCACGCGCGCAGCTGGTACGGGACATTGCCGCGAAGCACGGTCGCTTCGTCGCGCTGCTCGGTGATCTGCAGGGGCCGAAGATCCGTATCGCCAAGTTCACCAACAAGCGCATAGAGCTGGCCGAAGGCGACAGCTTCCGCTTCTCGGTCACACACCCCCGCGATGCCGGCACCCAGGAAGTGGTTGGGATCGATTACCCGGATCTGGTGAAAGACTGCAGCGTCGGTGACGAACTGCTACTCGACGATGGTCGCGTGGTCATGCGCGTGGACGCCACCACGGCCGACGAACTGCACTGCACCGTGCTGATCGGCGGGCCACTGTCGGACAACAAGGGCATCAACCGTCGTGGCGGTGGCCTGACCGCACCGGCGCTGACGGCCAAGGACAAGGCCGACATCAAGCTGGCCGCCGACATGAACCTGGATTATCTCGCCGTCTCTTTCCCGCGTGACGCGGCTGACATGGAACTGGCTCGGCGCTTGCGCGACGAAGCCGGCTCGAGCGCATGGCTGATCGCCAAGATCGAGCGTGCCGAAGCCGTCGCCGATGACGAAGCACTGGATGGCCTGATCCGCGCCAGTGATGGCGTGATGGTCGCGCGTGGCGATCTGGGCGTGGAAATCGGCGATGCCGAGCTGGTAGGCATTCAGAAAAAGATCATTCTGCACGCGCGTCGCAACAACAAGGTGGTGATCACCGCGACCCAGATGATGGAATCGATGATCCAGAACCCGATGCCGACTCGCGCCGAAGTGTCTGATGTAGCCAACGCCGTGCTCGACTACACCGACGCAGTGATGCTCTCGGCCGAAAGCGCCGCTGGCGAGTACCCGGTCGAAGCCATCAAGGCCATGGCGCGCGTATGCGTCGGGGCTGAGAAGCATCCGACCAGTATCAAGTCGGGCCATCGTCTTGGTCAGCGCTTCGAGCGCAGCGACGAAAGCACCGCCCTGGCCGCGATGTACACGGCGAACCACTTCCCCGGCGTCAAGGCGATCATCAGCCTGACCGAAAGCGGCTACACCCCGCTGATCATGTCGCGGATTCGCTCGTCGGTACCGATCTTCGCCTTTTCGCCCCATCGCGACACTCAGGCGCGTGTCGCCATGTTCCGCGGCGTGCAAACCATCCCCTTCGACCCGGCAGCCCTGCCCGCCGACAAGGTCAGCCAGTCGGCTGTGGACGAGTTGCTCAAACGCAACATCGTCAATGTTGGCGACTGGGTGATCCTAACCAAGGGCGACACCTACCACGGCACCGGAGGCACCAACACCATGAAGATTCTGCGTGTGGGCGATTCGTTGACCTGATTGGCGCGGCGCGCCAGCTGCCGGTCAGCGCGGCCTGGCGCGCCGTTCCCAATTAAAGAAGGTCTATGCCTGCTGCGGTTCGTTATGCCCCGAACTGGCGGGTCAGAAAGGCGTCACTCAATACCTGCCCCCGCGGCAGCCCCGCCAGGAACATGCGCTTTGCGCAGTCTTCGACAAAGCCGCTTCCACCGCATATCAGAGCGATCTCCTGACGCGATGTGGCGCGCAGCGACTGCAGACGGCTGCCTGTATGCCCCCTATCGACGTATTCGATGCTCAGGTTGCTATTCGCCTCGGCAAGCGCTTCGAGCGGCCCTTGCAGATAGGAGGCTCCACGGCAGAAATGCAGCAAACGGATCGGTCCCTGATGCTCCTGATGCAGCGCTTCTCGCATCAGGCTCCAAAGCGGGGCAAGTCCCGTCCCGGCAGCCAGCAACAGTAAAGGCCTCGCCTGCCATTCGGGCTCGTAGCGCAGCGCGCCGGTATGCGGTTGGCTCAAGTGCAGAGTGTCACCGACGGTCAGCGTACGCGCCGCATCGCAGAAGGCACCGTTGTGCCGACAATCAAGGTGAAACTCAAGCCAGCGGTCTTCCCAGGGTACGCTTGCCAATGAATAGGGCCGGACGACTCCATGGTTACTCCACAACAGCACATGCTGACCCGTCTGGTAGCGCAGCGGTCGTGCGGCGGGCAGCAGGCGCAATCGCAAAACCCGGTCGTCCAGCCAGTCGTGTCCCACCACCCGCGCCGGCAGACCTTCGCGCGACGGATCGAAAATCGCAACATCGAGGTTTTCCGACACACTGCATTGGCAAGCGAGCCGCCAGCCTTCCAGGCGCCTGGCAGCGTCGAGTGCTTGCGGGCGGGCATCCTGCGGCTCCCCTTGCAGGCAGCGCACCAGACAGGCATGGCAACTGCCCGCTCGGCAGCTGTAGGGTACGTTCAGGCCGGCATCATTGAGCGCATCAAGCAGATTGCTGCCCTTCGCCACCCGCCAGGTCCGCTCCCCGTGGGTGATCTCAGGCATTCACCGCAGCCCAGCTGGTCTCGCACCGATTTCGACCATTTCCTTTGGCTCGGTACAGCGCATCGTCGGCGCGCTGCAAGGATTCATCCAGATCGTCGCCTTCACGAAGCAGGGTCAAGCCGACCGAGAGGCTCAAATGACCAGCCTGCTTAGCCCCTTCCGGCAGCGGGGCATTGGCGAAAGCTTCGCGCAAGCGCTCGCAACAAGCGCTGAATTGCTCGGCATCGGTGTTCGGCAACAATAGAACGAACTCTTCACCACCGTAGCGAGCCAATATGTCGTCGTCTCGCAGACAGGACCGAGCCACGGACGCAAAGGTTTGCAACACCCGATCACCCACCGCATGTCCATGCAGGTCGTTGACCCGTTTGAAATAGTCGAGATCGATCAGTGCCAGGCCGGACTGATGCCCTGCCCGTAGCCGACTCAGCTCGGCTTCCGCCTTGCGCAGGAAGTGTCTGCGGTTGTAGAGACCCGTCAGCTCATCGGTCGAGGCGAGGTCTTCCAGCTGCCGCATCATGCCGCGCAGCGTTTCCTGGTGAGCCTGCAGGGCAAAGCGGCGCTGACGCATGCGTTGGCGCAACCTGTAGACATAGCTGACGAACAAGCACATCCAGACCAGGGTCACCAGCAGCACGCCAGTCTGCAGCAGTGCCGTCTGCGGGTCGTTCAGGTGCCCCATTTGCGCATCGAAATACACCATGCCGACGAAGCTGAAGAGCGCCAGCACGGCATAACGAACAAAGATTTTTGGCGGGAGGAACACAGCAAACATCAGCACCAGAACGTACAGCACCAGCAACGATCCACGGTTATCGCCGAGATTGAACAGAAAGAAGGTCAGCCAGACCAAGGCAACCAGCACTTGTGGTTCGGTCAGACTGGGGTCGCGAAAGCGCAGGTTGTGGCCTCGATAGAAGACCCAGAAAAAGGTTAACTGGCTGGCCGCAATCATCACCGACCCCGCGACCGCCGTCTCGACCGGCGCTTGGTAGAAACCGGCAGCCACAGTAATCCAGGTGAGCAGCAATGCCAGACCGTAGGTGGCGGCCGCCATGCCAAAGCGCTTGGTCACCAATAACTGCAGCGCTTGCTGTTCGCTTTCGTCACGACTAGCGCGCATGGAATCCATCCCATAGTGGCAATTCGTCACACTTTACGCTGCGCGTTGTAAAAAACCTATACGCAGCTGTATCGACAGTATGAGAAAACATCACCAGAAACCGCTGCCATCGGACGATCATCTTCAACAAGACCTTTGCTATTGCGCTCGCGCCGATGTGGAGCCGACATCTCGGCCCGTAGTGCAACGCCGTGTCGCTGCCAGCGTCATGCCAGTTTCCGCAGTGCATCCCTTCACCTTTGGTCCGTCTGTGTTCCCTGCTCTACGGCAGGTTATACTGCCGCGCATTTTTTACTGAGCGTGTCGGTCGCTTTCTCGATACGCACTGTTTTCGCCCCGCCAAGAGGACGCGCTGCATGACCGTGATCAAGCAAGACGACCTGATACAAAGCGTTGCTGACGCTTTGCAGTTCATCTCCTACTACCACCCCGTCGACTTCATCCAGGCGATGCACGAGGCCTACCTGCGCGAAGAATCGCCAGCAGCCCGCGATTCCATGGCACAGATCCTGATCAACTCGCGGATGTGTGCGACCGGCCACCGGCCGATCTGCCAGGACACCGGCATCGTCACTGTATTCGTGCGCGTGGGCATGGACGTACGCTGGGACGGCGCAAGCATGAGCCTGGACGACATGATCAACGAGGGTGTTCGCCGTGCCTACAACCTGCCGGAGAACGTTCTGCGTGCTTCGATCCTGGCCGACCCGGCAGGTTCCCGCAGGAACACCAAAGACAACACGCCAGCGGTAATCCACTACTCCATCGTCCCCGGTGACAAGGTGGAAGTGGACGTCGCAGCCAAGGGCGGCGGTTCGGAAAACAAGTCGAAGATGGCGATGCTCAACCCATCCGACTCCATCGTCGACTGGGTACTGAAGACCGTTCCGACCATGGGCGCCGGCTGGTGTCCGCCGGGCATGCTCGGCATCGGCATCGGCGGCACCGCCGAGAAAGCTGCGGTGATGGCCAAGGAAGTGTTGATGGAATCCATCGACATCCATGAACTGAAAGCCCGTGGTCCGCAGAACCGCATCGAAGAGCTGCGTCTGGAGCTGTTCGAGAAGGTCAACCAGCTGGGCATCGGCGCTCAGGGCCTCGGCGGCCTGACCACCGTGCTCGATGTGAAGATCATGGATTACCCGACCCACGCCGCCTCGCTGCCGGTGTGCATGATCCCCAACTGCGCCGCCACCCGCCACGCACACTTCGTGCTCGACGGTTCCGGCCCCGCCGAACTGACCCCGCCGCCGCTGGATGCCTACCCGGAAATTGTCTGGGAAGCCGGCCCGAGCGCACGCCGCGTCAACCTCGACACCATCACTCCGGAAGAGGTGCAGAGCTGGAAGCCGGGCGAGACCGTCCTGCTCAACGGCAAGATGCTCACCGGCCGCGACGCCGCGCACAAGCGCATGGTCGACATGCTGAACAAAGGCGAAGAACTGCCGGTAGACCTCAAGGGTCGCTTCATCTACTACGTCGGCCCGGTCGATCCGGTCGGTGACGAAGTGGTTGGCCCGGCCGGCCCGACCACCGCGACGCGCATGGACAAGTTCACCCGTCAGATTCTTGAGAGCACTGGCCTGCTGGGCATGATCGGCAAGTCCGAGCGCGGCCCGATCGCCATCGACGCGATCAAGGACAACAAGGCCGTCTACCTGATGGCGGTTGGCGGTGCGGCCTACCTGGTCGCTCAGGCAATCAAGAAGTCCAAGGTACTGGCCTTCGCCGAACTGGGGATGGAAGCCATCTACGAGTTTGAAGTGAAAGACATGCCTGTCACCGTTGCGGTCGACACCAACGGCGAGTCAGTGCACATCACTGGCCCGGCAATCTGGCAACAGAAGATCGCCGACAGCCTCGCGGTCGAAGTGCAGTAAGCGACACGCCGACACAAAAAAGCCCGGCCAATTGCCGGGCTTTTTTATTCTTTCAACGCGCGATTAGCGATTGAAGCGCTCAACTAGCGCGCGCAATCCACGTGAGGCGTCTTCCAGCTCGCGCCCACGTTGCATGGTCAGGTCCGCCTTGCCGGCATTCGTGTCGGTGGTTACGGCGATATGGGTAACCTGCCGTGCAATGTCTTCCGCCACATGCGCCTGCTCTTCCGCGGCCGCAGCCATTTGCTCGCTCATGCCGGTGATCCGGTTCACCGCTTCACGAATGCCTTGCAACGCCTGCTGAGCCTCGATGACCTGAGTCAGTCCTTGCGCCGCTTCCTTGTCACCCACCAGGGCGATCGCGACCGCCTCGCCAGCCTTGGTGGTCAATGACTGGATGATGCCCTGGATCTGCTGGGTCGACTCCCGAGTCTTGCTGGCCAACGCGCGCACCTCGTCCGCAACCACGGCGAAACCCCTGCCCTGTTCGCCGGCACGCGCGGCCTCGATCGCAGCGTTAAGGGCCAGCAGATTGGTTTGTTCGGCGATGGTCTGGATCATTCCGGCGGCCGACATGATTTGCTGGGTTTCGCCCGCGAGTTCGTTCACCGCATTGCCGATACTGGTCACGGTGTTCGCGAGCGACTCCATGGCCTTGCGCGAACTTGCTGCGACCCGGTCACCCTCGTTCGCCAGGCCATTGGCAGCGCTCGCTTCAGCTGCAGTTTGTTGCACATGGCTGGCGACTTCAGTGATTGATGCCGTCATCTGAGTGACCGCCGTGGCCGTCATGTCGGTCTCACCGCGTTGCTGGCGCAGGTCGTTCTCGGTCTGGCTAGCGAGCATAGACGTTTGCGCCGAGGCGCTTTCGACCTGTACGGCAAGATCCGACACACGCGTCAGCGCGGTACGCAAACGTGCGTCCTCACTGATCAAGGCCATTTCCAAACGCGCCGCATGGCCTGAGTGATGGGTATATGTGAGTGCAACGACCGGGTCGGTAAACGCTTCAGGAACACGCATAAGAATCCGCTTCAGCTGCCGTTCCGCCGAAACATGAGAGCTCAGGCCCAGCGCGAAGAACAAGCCAAGCACCACGACCACTTCAACCGCTGCCGGCAGCCAAAACATACCCGCCGTCGCCAGCGCGGCTGCGCTCATAGGCAGTGCCAATACACGTGCCCAGCCAGAGGCCCGCCGGCCGGGCGAAACGGCAGGCTGCCCTGCCCGCAGACGCGCATAGAGCTCAGTGGCTTTGGCGACCTGCTCGGCAGTCGGCCTGACCCGTACCGACTCGAAGCCGGTCAGCTTGCCGTCGTCGAGAATCGGCGTGACATAGGCGCTGACCCAGTAAAAGTCGCCGTTCTTGCAGCGATTCTTCACCACGCCCATCCAGCTTTTACCCGCCTTCAGGTAGCCCCACATCGCCTGAAATACCGCCGGCGGCATGTCTGGATGGCGGACCAGATTATGGTCACTGCCGATCAGCTCAGCCTTGGCATAGCCGCTGACTGCAACGAACTCGTCATTGCAATAGACAATCTTGCCCTGGGTATCGGTGGCAGAGATCAAACGCTGATGCGCCGGAAAGCTCCGCTCGGTATTGCTAACCGGTCCGTTGTTTCGCACTTTGATCTCCGTATGGTTAGTCGATTCTAGACAGACTCACTGGTCATGACGAATCAATTTGTTACAGACATCGGGCATGGACCTGAGAACTTGAACGAGCTCCGTGCTTATTTGACGAAAAGCGACGAATGGAGGGCAGTGGATGGCTAGCGCGGAGCTATAGAGCGGTTTGACGCAACTGCACGAACATTGCTTCGACTTTTGACCTGGCCCATGGCGTCTTGCGCAGAAACGTCAGGCTCGACTTGATACTGGGGTCGCTCTTGAAGCAGCGGATATCGACTCGCTCCGCCAGCCCGTCCCAGCCATAGTGAGCCTGCAGCTCGACAAGTATCGATTCCAGCGTCACGCCATGGAGCGGGTCTCGGGGTTGGGTCATGGTGGCCTCAGACCTTGAGCAGGCAGCGCCTGCGGAGTGAAACAAAAAGGCCCGCCGGAGCGGGCCTTCGAACGGAGCGGCATCTTACAGGCTGATGCGGGTCCCTAGCAGCTCGAGAAATGCAGCCAACCAGGCGGGATGTGCCGGCCACGCTGGCGCAGTCACGAGATTGCCCTCGGTGTGCGCTTTATCAACGCCAATATCGATGAACTCACCACCGGCTAGACGAACCTCCGGCGCACAGGCGGGATAGGCGCTACACGCACGCCCTTGCAGCACGTCTGCGGCGGCCAGCAGCTGAGCGCCATGGCAGACCGCAGCAATCGGCTTTTTCGCTTCACCAAAGGCCTTGACCAGACTGATCACCTGCTCATTGAGGCGAAGGTATTCAGGCGAACGGCCTCCCGGTACCACCAGAGCATCGTAATCTTCGGCCCGCACCGCAGCGAAATCGAAGTTCAGCGCAAAATTATGGCCGGGCTTCTCGCTATAGGTCTGATCACCCTCGAAGTCATGAATCGCGGTGCGGACGGTGTCGCCAGCCTTCTTGTCCGGGCAGACCGCATGCACGGTATGACCAACCATCTGCAAGGCCTGAAACGGCACCATGGTTTCGTAATCTTCGACGTAGTCACCGACCAGCATCAGAATTTTCTTCGCAGCCATCAGAACGCTCTCCCTTTCAGTTGGACACTTTATAAACGGCCCGGCCAGTGCCGTCAGCCGCTTCGGTTGAAGATGTTAATCACGAGCCGATCAAGCAGCCCCCACAAGCGCTGGTAGACGCGCTGGCTCAGCGGACGAGAATGCCACTGCTCAAGATCAATTTCGAAGCTGTGCGAAAAATCAGTTTCAAAGCTGCTGGCCACCGACTCACTGAATTGCCGGTCGACCGCTTCAAGATTGGCTTCCAGGTTCCAGCGCAAATTCCAGTGATCGAAATTACACGAGCCGACACTGACCCAATCATCGACCAATGCCATCTTCAGGTGCAGAAAGTGTGGCTGATATTCGTGAATGCGCACGCCGGCTCGCAGCAGCCTTGGATAATAGCGCTGCCCGGCATAACGGACCGAGGGGTGATCAGTGTTGCGGCTGGTCAGCAACAGCCTTACATCGACGCCGCGTCTCGCCGCGCGCATCAGCTCCCGACGAACGCGGCCAGTGGGCAGAAAATAAGGGGTCGCCAACCAGGTTCTGCGTTCGGCGCGCTGCAGGTTGCGCAGCAGGCTATGGAGAATGTCCCGATGTTGCCGCGCCGCCGAGTAGGCCACTCGGCCCATGCCATCATCGAGTGACGGATTGGCTGGGACCTTTGGAAGTCGTTGCGGTAGCGGCAGCTGCCAGATTCTCTTTTTCAGGCACAACGTCCATTGCACATCGAATAGATGCTGCCAGTCGGCAACGAGCGGGCCGCTGATTTCAACCATCGCTTCGTGCCAATGCTCATCCGGCTCAGAAGGGTTCCAGAACTCATCGGTAGCCCCTGTCCCGCCTACAAAACAACGGGTGTCATCGATAAGGATCAGCTTGCGGTGATCGCGGTGCAGGTTGCGAAACTTCAACCGCAGTCTCAGCGGATTGTACTGACGCAGATCGACCCCAGCGTCGGTCAGCCGCTGTCGCGCCTTCTGTCCCAGTTTGAGGCAGCCGAAGCCATCGAACAGGCAGCGAACCCGCACACCGCGACTGGCGGCCGCGACCAGAGCATCGGTCATCTGGTCTGCGCAGGCGCCATCTTCAACAAGATAGAGTTCGACATCGACACGATGCTGGGCAGCGTTGATGCAGGCCAACATGCGCGGGAAGAACTGCGGCCCGTCGAGCAGTAGCTGGAATTGATTGCCCTCTCGCCAGGGGAAGACCTTGCCGGCAAGCATCATGACCGGCATCCCCGCAGCAACGCCGCGCCAGGGACCAGAGTAGGGATACAGCTCAATGGCATTGAAATCCTTGTCAGCTAATTTCACAGGGACGCTTCGATCACCTCCGTTGCTGAAGCCTGGGGAGACTGACCCGTGCTATTTCAGCACGCCTGTTATAGGTCCGCAGCGCAGCGAGGAGTTCCCGGAGACTGGCGATTAGCTAGTCAAGCCTGCTAGTCATCGGGCATCAGCCCAAACAGCTCGGCCGCCTGCGCCAACCGCTTGGCCTGTGCGCTACGAGCCAGCTGCAACACACCGCGGTCGCGCTGCCAGAGATCCGACCAGTGCTGCGGGCCGGCTGCCAGCGCAGCATCGAGCGCCTCAGTGAGCGCCATAAATTGCAAACTCAGCGCAGCCAGCAACAGATGCGTTGCCGCATCCGCTGGCGGCAACCGGGAGATCTCAGCCGCGCCAGGCAGTATGCCGAGTAGTTGCAGTTGCAGCCGTTGCGGCCAGCCACATTGCAACCCGACGCCATAAAGCCAGCTGACCAGAGCCACTAGCACGTGAAGGTCTTCCAGCGTCCGAAACGGCTTGACGAAATCGTCCCAGCCGTCGCCAGCCAAACGTTCGCAGGCCACATTTGCCAATCGTAAGCGGCCGTGCGGGATATCCGGCACCAGCGCCAAGGGCGGCCCCGCCTCGACAAGGACGCCAGGATCAGTCGTGCGGACCACGCAGACGCTCAGCTGCGGTCGCTCATCGAGCGCCTCGCTACGCGCCGGCACCAGCAACCAGGCAGCCGCCGAGCCCGCAATGACGAAATCCTTGTTGCCTGTCAGTCGCATACCCTCTAGCCGGGTTTGCATGTCAGCCGGTCGCAGCAATCGACCCTCGGTCGCGCACAATGCGCCAAGACCTGCTGGAGCGTCCGGCCATAGCTGCCGCAGGGCGGCCTGATAGCCGGCGAGAAACGCCAGCCCCGGCGTGGCGGCCCGGCGCCCGCCCAGCACGGCGAGCTCAAAAGTATCGCGCGAACCATACGCTTGCAGGGCTGCGAACCAGCCGTCCAACGATGCAGACGGCGGCAGGTGTTCCAACGGACCAAGCAGCTCATGCCAGGACATCATCAGGCTCCATGAACAGCGAAAAGTGGCAATCAACATCGACCCGTGATCGCGAATACATCCCCCTGCCCTTTCCAAGCTGACAGCGGTGATTGACGGAACACCAACCATATCAATCAAGCGCTGGGAACGCATGCAAGCTGAATGCAAGGAAGCGCTGCTAAACTTGCCCCATGAATTTTCTTGCACACCTGCATCTCGGCGGCGAACGACCCGGGCAGCTGCTCGGCAGCCTCTACGGAGACTTTGTCAAAGGCCCCTTGCAGGACCGCTGGCCAACCGACATCGAAGCAGGCATTCGCCTGCATCGACAGATCGACGTTTTTACCGACAGCCACCCTATTGTGCTCCAAGCGAAACAGCGCTTTCCGCGCGAGCGCAGGCGCTATGCAGGGATTTTGGTCGACCTGTTTTTTGATCATTGCTTGGCCGCGCACTGGCACGACTACGCCAGCGAACCCCTGCACGACTTCACCGCACGGGTTTATCAGGTGTTGCGTGAGGAAGCCGAGCTACCCGCCAAGTTGGCCCTGATTGCGCCGCGCATGGCGGCGCAGGACTGGCTCGGCAGCTATCGGGAATTCGCCGTGATGGAGCAGGTCGTGGCCGGCATGAGCCGCCGACTGTCTCGCCCCGAAGGCTTGGCAGGCGGCGCCATCGAGCTCGAACAGCTCTACACGCCGCTACTGCAGGATTTTCGCGAGTTCTATCCGCAACTGCATGCGTTTGCCAGCGCCCGCATTATCAGCCCGGCAGACGCGTATCGACCACCTGGCAGTTAGTCACTCAGCGCTCCGCTCAGCCGCGCAGCGCGGTGGCAAAGCTCTCCAACCAGGGCTCCGCGTCACTTTCAGGCGTGACCGTTTCGCTGGCATCCAGACGCAGCATTTCCTGTACTTCATGCACACCCAGCTCGGCGTACAACTCCCGAACCAGTTCCCCCGCACCGCAGAAGGTGTCGCCATAGCTGGCATCGCCCAGCGCAATCACCCCGCCTGGCAAGCCCTGCCAGGCCGGAAACTGATCGCGGATCGCCGTATACAGCGGAACGAAACTGTCCGGTAACTCGCCCATTCCGGTGGTGGCAGTCACCACCAGCAATGCTTGCGGTCCGAATTCCAACACCTGCGGGAGTTGCGCGCGGGGGTCGTGCCAGGCATCGAAGCCCGCCGCGTTGAGTACCGTAGCAGCGTGTCGGGCAACGTCTTCAGCGGTGCCGTAGACCGTACCGGAGAGAATGGCGACTTTCATGATGCGCTCCGTTTCAAGTTAAAGCCGAGCATTATGCCGCATCCGACACATACTCCCCGCCCCAGCGGTTCTACACTCACTAGAGTACTGCGGCCTGGCGAAAGGGAATTAGTTCGCGAGCGCGTGGTCGCAAAGCCGTCCTGGCAGAGGATCTCGCGGAGGTCCATGCCATGTTCTGGAGCGACTAGGCATGACAGACAGGTTCTGCCCATGCCCTTGAGAGGGAAATCGGGATGCCGAACAAAGTGGATCTGACCAGCGCCGAACTGGCCTATATCAATGAACTTGTCAGTGGCTCGTCAACGGAGCCGGGCGAAACGCGGGCAGGCTTTCACGTCGACGGCGGTGAAAAGGCCAACGGCCTGCTTTTACAACTGGCCGCGAAGGCAAACCTGACCCTCGAAGCCGAGCTCGACGAATATTGCATGTCGTTCCCTCTGCAGCTGAAGCAGGACGAGTTCCAGTCGGTCCAATTACAACTGGCGCCTCCGACCATTTACGAGCGCGGACCGGTTCTGCGCGCCTGGCGCTTGCATCTCGATGAACCGCTGCCACTGCTCTCCAATGATGGCAACGAGACCGCGCTGAGTGTCCACGAGCTGTCACCCAACGGCCTGTTGGTGGACGCTGGAACCAAACACCGGGCCCCCAAACACCTGCATATGCGCCTGGCATTGCCGGGAGAGGACTCCTTTCAGATCAACGCGCACCGGATTCGCCATGCCGAAGGTGGTATGACTGCTTATGAAGTCGCATATCCGCAGGACAAGGATGCCGAACGCATCCGCTCCTATCTGTACGAGCAACACCAGCGCCTGCATCCCGAGCTGCAGCCGGAGCTCGCCGTCGACATGCCCGAGAGCTCTTAACCGAGCCGTTGGCTCCGCCTTCCCGTGCACGATGCGGCCGACGAGATAGGGCCGTTGCGCCCCCTGGTGTAAGCTGGCCGACACTGCAGCCTTGCAAAGGCAGCGCGACTATTCTTCCACCTGGTATCCCAGCATGAATCAGCCGACGGCCCCGATACTGATTACCGGTGCGAGCCAGCGCATCGGCCTGCATTGCGCAGAGCGCCTGCTTGATGAGGGCCAGCCGGTAATCGTGAGCTACCGCACCTCACGCGCCAGCCTGGCTCGGCTTCGCGAACGCGGCGCCGTGACCTTGCATGCCGATTTTTCCGCTGCAACCGGCATACTGGCTTTTATCGCTGCTCTCAAGCAGCACACCAGCGTCCTGCGCGCGATCGTACACAACGCGTCGGACTGGCTTCCCGAGACACCGGGGGAGGAAGCTGAGACCTTCCAGCGCATGTTCGAGGTGCACATGCTCGCGCCTTACCTGATCAACCTTCACTGCACCGAACTGCTGCAGCATGGTGGTCCGGCAGACATCATCCATATCGGTGACGATGTCACCCGTGTCGGCAGCAAAAAGCACATCGCTTATGCGGCCAGCAAAGCCGGGCTGGACAACCTCACCTTGTCGTTCGCAGCCCGACTGGCGCCAGCGATCAAGGTCAACGGCATAGCCCCCGCGCTGATCCAGTTCAACGAAGGCGACGACGAGGTCTACCAGCGCAAGGCGCTTGCCAAGTCCGCCCTGGGCATCGAGCCCGGTGCCGAGGTGGTCTACCAGAGCCTGCGTTATCTGCTGGATAATCCCTATGTCACCGGCACCACGCTGAGCGTGAACGGTGGCCGCCACCTGATCTGATAGGCCAAGGAATCCCATGCCCCGATTGGAACCCGCCATGGCGCGCATCCGCGTCAAAGACCTGCGCCTACGTACCTTCATCGGTATCAAGGAAGAGGAGATCCTCAACAAGCAGGACGTCCTGATCAATCTGACCATCCTTTATCCGGCAACCGACGCCGTGCGCGACAACGATATCGACCATGCGCTGAACTACCGAACCATTACCAAGGCGATCATCCAGCACGTCGAAGACAACCGCTTCGCCCTGCTCGAGCGACTTACCCAGGAAATCGTCGACTTGGTCATGGCGCATCCGCAAGTGAGCTACGTTGAGGTCGAAGTGGACAAACCGCACGCTCTGCGTTTTGCCGAATCGGTATCGATTACCCTTGCCGCTCATCGTGACTGACCGCCCGCGTCAGTCGCTGCCGTAGGCCATGGTTGTCATCAGCGCCCGGTCACCGCTGCGCGCATCCAACCGCGTGTGCTGAATGACCACCGGTATGTTGGAAATAAACACGCTGGCGTAGTCGGTCTCACGGGGCACCGCCTCCGGCGTCTGCAGATCATCGAAACGCAGGTGCAGGGTTCGCCGCGCGGGGACACGTATGGAAAATGGTCCGACCGGCTCGCGGTCAGCGAAGTACAGCGTCAGTTCGATCACGGCCTCCAGCGGGCCAGCGTTCAGAATGCATGCTGTCTCGTGGCTGCGCAGTGCCGGCTCATCGGGTTTGGGCCCCAGCGCCGGCAGGTAACCTTCGGCTATCACCCAATGCTTTTTTCCGATCACATCCAATCTCCTTCCAGCTTGATGACCGGCTGGCCATCCTGTTTAGCGGAGACGGTTCATGCCGCTAAAGTTCCCCGTCGCTCGCTGGCCCAGGACATGCGTCGAGGTTATGATCCCGCCCACGTCTGCAACGCCGAGACCTTTGAAAATGAATGAGCAAGAACGCACCGAACTCGAAGCCGCTGCCTTTCGCCGCCTGGTCCAGCACCTGCGCAGCCGGCCGGATGCACAAAACATCGACCTGATGAACCTGGCCGGCTTCTGCCGCAACTGCTTGTCCAAGTGGTACAAGGCCGCCGCCGACGACCTGGACATCGAAGTCAGCCTCGACGAAGCGCGCGAAGAGGTCTATGGCATGCCCTATGCGGAATGGAAGAAACGCTATCAGAAGGACGCGACGCCAGAGCAACAGGCTGCGTTCGACAAGGGTCAGAAAACATGAGCAGCCTCCGGGACTTCCGCGCCAGCCTGCGCAACCGAAACCACCCTTTCAGCGAGACGCTGGCATTCATCACCAGCGCCTACGACTACCAGCCAACCCGTTTCTTCAATGGCGGCATTGAAAACGCCGCCGGACAGAACGAGGGTTCCTGCAAAACGCTGGGGCTGGCCGTGCTGGAAGGATTCACCACTGAAGAAGCCTTGTTGGCATTCGGGGAGCACTATCAGTCGGTACTGGAGAGTCCCAGTGGAACTGACCACCAGAACATTCGCGCGCTGATGGATACCGGGCTTCCGGGCGTACGTTTTGATCAGCAGCCGCTCAGGCGCAAGCCGGTGAATTTCGAAGAGAAATAAAAAAGGGCCGGCCAGGCACTTGGGGAAGGCTTGAAGTGGACGGCCCTGGAAAACCAAAGGAGAGTTCGAGGTTAGCCTAATGGCCAAGCGCAACGCTTGGCCATTACATAAAGCGGATCGGCCCCATAGCGCTGAACTATCGATTGCTACGCCGCTTTTCCCGTCCCAACAAAATCGGTAAGGTCCGGACCGTCCTTTACGGAGTATCGTCCATGCCCCTCGCTGCCCTATCCGGCCCCCAATACCTGCGTGAAGGTTTGAAGCTGATTCTCAGCCCAGGACTCAGGCTGTTCGTCATTCTGCCGCTGACCGTCAATCTGCTGCTGTTCTGCGGTCTGATCTACCTGGCCATGCGCCAATTCGGCGGTTGGGTCGACGCCTTCATGCCAAACCTCCCCGAGTGGCTGATGTTCCTCGAATACATCATCTGGCCTCTGTTCGTGGTGCTGGTGGTGCTGATCGTGTTCTTCACCTTCACCATACTCGCCAACATCATTGCCGCGCCGTTCAATGGTTTTCTCGCCGAAAAGGTGGAAACCGTGGCGCGCGGCGTCGACAGCGCGCCGCCGTTCAGCTGGAGCGAACTGCTCGCGATGCTGCCGCGGACCCTTGGACGCGAGGCTCGCAAGCTGGCGTATTTTGCACCTCGGGCGCTGGCGCTGCTGGTGCTCTCATTCATTCCAGTGGTCAATCTGGTCGCGGCGCCACTGTGGCTGCTGTTCGGCGTCTGGATGATGGCGGTGCAGTACATCGACTATCCAGCGGACAACAACAAGCTGAGCTGGGCCGAAATGATGGTCTGGCTGCGCCAACGCCGCTGGAAGAGCCTGAGTCTCGGCGCGGTAACCTACGCAGCGCTGCTGATTCCCTTCGTCAATCTGCTGATCATGCCGGCAGCTGTGGCAGCCGCAACGCTGTTCTGGGTGCGTGAAGGCGGCAAGTCGACCATGCCCACGACCGTCGATTCGTGAACTGCGAGAGGTGGAGGTGTCTAGATCTGAACACCTTCACACCGGGAGACTCGCAATGGCGCTTACCGCCCTCGCAATCAACTGCACCCTCAAGGCATCCCCCGCAGAATCGTCCTGCAGCCTGCTGCTGAGCCAGGCTCAGCACGAGCTTGAAAAGCTCGGCGTCAGTTGCGAGCAGATACGCGCCGTGGATTTCAACATCAAGCCGGGCGTGACATCAGACGAAGGCGAAGGTGACGATTGGCCGATGATCAGGGAAAAGGTGCTTGCAGCGGACATCCTGATTCTTGGCACGCCGATCTGGCTTGGCCATCCAGCCAGCGTCTGTCAGCGCGTACTGGAACGCCTGGACGCATTCATTGGTGAAGTGGATGACGAGCAGCGGATGGTGTCCTACGGGCGGGTCGCTTGCGTCGCGGTGGTAGGCAATGAAGACGGCGCCCATCATGTGGTCGCCAGCCTCTATCAAGGCCTCAATGATGTGGGCTTCACCATCCCGGCTAACGGCTGCACCTACTGGGTCGGGCCGGCAATGGGGTCGACGGATTACAAGGATGTGGAAGACCCCGGCGAGGAAATTGGCAAGACCAATGCCATGCTGGCGCGCAACGCCGTGCACCTGGCCAAGCTGCTCAAGCAGTCTGGTTACCCGGGCGCCTCGCAATAACGCTGCGCAAAAAGAAGCCATCGCGAGGATGGCTTCTTTGCAGCTGCAGGTCGGGTGACCTGTCAGGCCAGAGTCTTCAGCGCTTCACGGCTAAAGGGCAGGATGTCCTGCATACGCCCTTCCTTCACTTTCAACGCCCAGTCCGGATCGCAGATTAGCGCGCGCCCAACTGCGACCAGATCGAACTCCTGCTTGTTCAGGCGCTCCAGCAAGCCTTCAATGTTGGCCGGCTGCGCCACCTTGTCAGTCTTGACCATGAACTGCAGGAATTCGCCATCAAGCCCCACGCTGCCGACGGTGATGGTGGGTTTTCCAGTCAGTAGACGGGTCCAGCCAGCGAGATTGAGTTCTGAACCTTCGAACTCTGGCTCCCAGAACCGGCGCGTCGAGCAATGGAAGATGTCCACGCCCGCTGCAGACAGCGGCTCGAGGAATTCGCCCAGCGCTTCGGGCGTGGTGACCAGGCGCGCGGTGTAGTCCTGCTGCTTCCATTGGGAAAAGCGGAAGATGATCGGGAAATCCGGACCTACCGCGGCACGTACCGCCTCGATCAGCTCGATGGCGAAGCGCGAGCGATTGGCCAGACTGCCACCGTATTCGTCGGTGCGCTGATTGCTGCCTTCCCAGAAGAACTGATCAACCAGGTAGCCGTGCGCACCGTGGATCTCGACACCATCCATGCCGATGGTCTGGGCATCTTTGGCGGCCTGAGCAAAGGCCGCAATCACGTCCTGAATGTCCTGTTTGGTCATGCCGTGCACAACCACCTGGCCATCCTTAAGCTTCTCCATCGGGCCATAACCCGGCACTTCCGGCTCCGGCTCGGTTCCCATGTGGCGAACATTGCCCACGTGCCATAGCTGCGGAACGATCTTGCCGCCTTCGGCGTGTACAGCATCGACCACGGCCTTCCAGCCGGCCAGAGGGGCCTCACCGTAGAAGCGCGGCACCTGCGGATAGCCATTGGAGGCCTTGTGCCCGACCGTGGTGCCCTCGGTGATGATCAGCCCTACACCTGACGCGGCACGACGGCGGTAGTACTCGACGACGTCCGCGGTTGGCACGCCGTTGGGCGAGAAAGAACGGGTCATCGGCGCCATCACGACACGGGTCGGCAGTTGCAAGCTGCCGAGTTGGAAGGGTTGGAACAGGGCGTTCACGGCTGCGGTCATTGCTGTCTCCTTTGGCTTGAAGCAAAAGCGACCGGTCGTCTCGCCGATCGCCAAAAAAAATCAGCGGGGCGTCAGCAGACGCTCCAGCTGGGTCAAAAATATGCTCAATGGCGCTACGCTGCGGCCCACCTTCATACGCAGCAAGGCGCCTTCCCAGGCATTGCCGATGAATTCAGCCAGCGCCAGGCAGTCGGTGTCGGCACCGACCTCACCGGCTGCGCGCGCCTGCTCAAGGCAGCTCGCCAACAGCTGGACCGAACGCATCAGGATCGCCTCGACCTGCTGGCCGATGGGCTGCGAAAGCTCGGCCATCTCAAAGCTCAAACTGCCGATGAAACAGTGATACTCGGGACATTCCTGCCGCGAAAAATGAGCCACAACCTCAGCGTAGTACCCGAGAACCCGTGCCCGCGGGCTCTGCCGAGCATCGAGCAGCGCTGCCTGATAACGCTCAAGCCGCGGTTGATAAAGATGCTCAAGCGCCTGCAGGGCGAAATCTTCCTTGCTGGCGAAGTAGTGGTAGAAGGACCCTTTGGGGATGCCGGCTGCCTGGACGATCTCCAACACGCCGGTGCCGTGATAACCACGACGAGTCATCACCTGAGCCCCTTTGGCCAGGATCAGGTCACGCTTGTCGTTGCGGGCTTGGTTGCTCATGACGACGAGCATATGACCGGTCGTCTAGGACGAACACCATCATCCACGGCGCTTATTGCCGTGCAGTGCTGTCGCGATGGTGCTTTTTCAGAAGAGCGGTCAGCGAACGCTAAACAACCCTGAACGGAGATGGCGCGCTCAGGCGAGCGCGCTTTCGATGGCCTGGATCAGCGCTGGATCATCCGGCGCCGTGCGCGGGGAGAAGCGCGCCAGCACGCGTCCGTCCTTGCCCACCAGAAACTTCTCGAAATTCCAGCTGATATCGCCAGGGAAGTCAGCGCCCTCGCCCGCCAACAGGCGATACAACGGGTGACGCTGCGAGCCATTGACCTCGAGCTTGCTGCTGATGGGAAACGTGATGCCGTAGTTCTCATCACAGAATTTCAGGATGTCCGCGTCGCCGCCCGGCTCCTGAGCGGCGAACTGGTTGCAGGGAATGCCCAGCACGCCGAAACCCCGATCCTGATAACGTTCATGCAGTGCTTGCAGACCTGCATATTGAGGCGTGAGACCGCACTCGGAAGCCACATTGACCACCAGTGTCACCTGGGATTTCAACGGCGCCAGGGGAAGTTCCTGGCCCGCAAGGCCGGGCAGAACCAACTCGTGAAACGCGCTCATGTGTCTCTACTCCAGAGTAAAAAAGCGCTCCGGCAGAACCGAAGCGCTTCCATGGCCCGATCGAATCGGGCTTTCGCTGACTAGCCGCCTGCGGGCGCCAATCAGTGTTGGTGACCACCTTCACCATGCACATGGCCATGAGCGATTTCTTCGTCGCTGGCTTCACGTACATCAACAATCTTCACTTCAAAGTTGAGGCGCTGACCGGCCAGAGGGTGGTTACCGTCGACGATCACATCGTCGCCTTCGACATCACGAATGGTGACGATCTGCATGCCGCCGTCCGGGCCGGACGCATGGAACTGCATGCCCACTTCCAGTTCATCGACGCCTTCGAACATCGCACGATTAAGCGTAGCGACCAGCTCCGGGCTGTACTCGCCATAGGCATCCTGCGGCTCGATGGAGACCTTCACCTCGTCACCACCCTGCTTGCCCTCCAGGGCTTTTTCCAAACCGGCAATGATGTTGCCCGAACCGTGCAAATAGACCAGCGGCGCGCCGCCGGCCGAGCTGTCGATCACTTCACCCGCATCGTTGGTGAGTGTGTAGTCGATTGACACAGCCTTGTTAGCGGCAATCTGCATGAGGCGAAACCTTTGTTGAGGGATGTAAGGCAAAGTCTAACCGCGACCTGCATTGATTGCGAACCGCCGCACGATTTAGGGGACCATCGGCAGCAAGCAAAAACAGCCTGAAGTCATGCGTAGGACGCTACCAAATACAACCTTTGGAGAGCATCGCTGCCCCATCAGGTGTGCAAGAATTCACGCCTGTAAATGTAGGCGACCTATTTCAACAATTAATTTCGCATCCAAGGAGCACCGATGTCAGCTCGAAACATCCTGGTGATTAACTGCGGCAGCTCGTCGATCAAATTCGCGCTGGTCAACGAAGCCCAAGCGACTTTCCCCCTGCAGGGCCTGGCCGAACGTCTCGGCACCCCGGAAGCCGTCGTGCACTGGCAGCTGGGGGACACCAAGCAGAGCCTGAACATTCCGGGTGCCGATCACCGTGCCGCACTCGAAAAACTCCTGCCGGTGGCTCAAGAGGCCGCAGGCGGCAAGCTGGACGGGATCGGCCATCGTGTGGTGCATGGTGGCGAACACTTCACCGGTTCCAGCCTGATTGACGAGCCGGTGCTCAAGGCAATTCGCGACAGCGCGCAACTGGCGCCACTGCACAACCCGGCCAACCTGGTCGGAATTGATGCAGCCATGGCCCTGTTCCCGGGCCTGCCGCAGGTCAGCGTGTTCGACACCGCTTTCCACCAGACCATGCCGGAGCATGCGTTCCGCTACGCCGTGCCGGAATTCCTTTACAAGGAACACAGCGTCCGCCGATACGGTTTCCACGGCACCAGCCACAACTACGTCAGCAAGCGTGCCGCCGAGATGACCGGACTTCCGGTCGATGACAGCTGCTGGCTGACGGCTCACCTGGGCAACGGGTGCTCGACCTGCGCCATCGTCAATGGCGAGAGCCGTGACACCAGCATGGGCCTGACCCCGCTGGAAGGCCTGGTAATGGGCACCCGTAGCGGTGATGTCGACCCCAACCTGCACAGCTACCTGAACCGCACCCTGGGCTGGAGCCTGGAGCAGATCGATCGCATGCTCAATCACGACAGCGGCCTGAAAGGTCTGTCCGGACTGTCCAATGACCTGCGCACGCTGCAGGAAGCCCGGGTTGCTGGGCATCCCGGCGCCACCCTGGCGTTCGAAGTCTTCTGCTACCGCCTGGCCAAGTCCTTGGCAAGCATGGCCTGCGCGCTGCCAAAACTCGACGGACTGATTTTCACCGGCGGCATCGGTGAGAACTCGACGGCTGTGCGCACCCGCACCCTCGAACACCTTAAACTGTTCAACTTCAAGCTGGACGAAGAAGCCAACGCACGCTGCACGCGCGGTGTCGGCGGAGAAATCCAGGCGGCAGGCAGCCCCCGCGTGCTGGTGGTACCAACCAACGAAGAACGTCAAATCGCGCTGGACACACTGGCGCTGCTCGACGCCTGATAGCGCGCCGACGGTTAGACGCACTGAACGAACCCGACGACCGCAAACGGCGTCGGGTTTCGTCTACTTGGCATCGCCCTTCGCCCGATAGGAGATCATCATGCATACCTTATTCCTCGCCCCCTGCGGTTTTGGCGGCGGCCTCAACTCCATCAGCCTCGGCCTGATCAGCGCACTCCAGCGCGCCGGGTTGAAGGTTGGCTTCTTCAAGCCCATCGCCCAGCCCTTCCCCCACGATCAAGGCCGTGAACGCTCTTGCGTTCTGGTAGAACGCACCCTGAATATCCTGTCGCCCGAGCCGTTGCCATTGGAGCAGGTCGAGCGTCAGCTGGCCGATGGCGAACTCGACCTGCTGCTCGAGGACGTGGTCAGCCGCTATCAGGAGGTTGCCGCGGGCAAGGATGTGGTCATTGTCGAAGGCATGGTGCCGACGCGTGAGTTCAACCACACATCAAGGATCAACACGCATCTGGCGAAAAGCCTGGACGCGGATGTCATACTGATCGCAGCGCAAGGCAGTGACACGCTCAAGCGTCTGGCCGAGCGCATCGAGATCCAGGCCCAACTGTTCGGTGGCGCCAAGGACCCGAAAGTGCTGGGCGTGATTCTCAACAAGGTCAAGGGAGACGACGGCGCGCCCGCCTTCATCGACGGCCTCAAGGCGCAGCTGCCTCTGCTGGGCACTGCAGATTTCCAACTGCTTGGCGCAATTCCTTTCGCCGACAAACTCAACGCTTTGCGGACCCGCGACATCGCCGAACTGCTCGACGCCAAGGTGCTTCACGCCGGTGAAGCGGAGCAGCGTCGCGTCGACAAGATCGTGCTGTGCGCCCGCGCCGTCCCCAATACGGTGCAGCTCCTGCAGCCAGGTGTTCTGGTGGTCACCCCGGGCGACCGCGACGACATCATTCTGGCCGCGAGCCTGGCTTCGCTCAACGGCGTCAAACTCGCAGGCCTGTTGCTCTGCAGCGATTTTGCCCCGGACCCGCGCATTCTCGAGCTGTGCAAAGCGGCACTCGATGGCGGCTTGCCGGTGATGACCGTGCAGACAGGTTCCTACGATACGGCAACCAACCTCTTCGGGCTGAACAAAGAGACCCCAGCGGACGACATCGAGCGTGCCAGCCAGGTTACCGACTTCATCGCGCAGCACCTGCAACCCGAACTCTTGCATACCCGCCTCAGCGTGCCGCGCAGCGAGTTGCGACTGTCGCCTCCGGCATTTCGTTACCAGCTGGTCAAGCGCGCCCAGCAGGCAAACAAGCGCATCGTTCTGCCGGAAGGCAACGAGCCGCGCACCATTCGCGCCGCAGCCATCTGTCAGGAACGTGGCATAGCGCGCTGCGTGCTGCTGGCCAAGCCGGAAGAAGTCCAGGCGGTTGCGCGCGAGCAAGGTATCCAGCTGCCGGCAAGCCTGGAAATTCTCGACCCGGAACTGATCATCAACCAGTACGTCGAGCCGATGTGCGAAATGCGCAAGGCCAAGGGCCTGACTCCGGACGATGCGCGTGAGCAGCTCAAAGACACCGTGGTACTTGGCACCATGATGCTGGCGCTCGACGAAGTGGACGGCCTGGTTTCCGGCGCCGTGCACACCACTGCCAACACCATTCGCCCGGCATTGCAGCTGATCAAGACTGCACCTGGCTACAGCCTGGTTTCTTCGGTGTTCTTCATGCTGCTACCAGATCAGGTACTGGTCTACGGTGACTGCGCCGTGAATCCGAACCCGAACGCCACCGAGCTGGCGGAGATCGCCCTGCAGAGCGCCGAATCTGCAGTCGCCTTGGGCGTAAACCCACGCGTGGCGATGATCAGTTATTCCACCGGCACGTCCGGCAGCGGCGCCGAGGTGGAAAAGGTTGCTGAAGCCACTCGAATCGCCCAGGAGCGCGCCCCCAGCCTGCCAATCGACGGCCCGCTGCAGTACGACGCTGCGTCGGTCGCCAGTGTCGGCAAGCAAAAGGCGCCCAACAGCCTGGTCGCCGGCCAGGCTACGGTGTTTATCTTCCCAGACTTAAACACGGGTAATACGACCTACAAGGCGGTTCAACGCAGTGCCAACGTGATCAGCGTCGGCCCGATGCTGCAGGGCCTGCGCAAGCCGGTCAATGACCTGTCCCGCGGTGCTCTGGTGGACGACATCGTGTTCACCATCGCGCTGACCGCTTTGCAGGCCGATAACCAAAAAGCCTGATGGCACCTCGCGCCCGGCCAGCTGGTCGGGCGCCTCGCAATTTCCAGCACTACTTTTGGGCCTTGCAGTTCAGCCCGCAATCGGTACTCTTGCCGCCTTTATTGACGGACATAAGACCCAATCGATGCTGAGCGTCCTTCCTGCCCCGCTCCGGGGCGTCCTGGCCGGCCTGACACTGGCATTGAATACCCTCTTCTGGTGCTGGCCGCTCTTTGCGCTATCACTGCTCAAGCTGGCATTGCCCATCCCACGTATCCAGCGAGCATTGCGCTTTGGCATGCATTGGATCGCCGAGTCCTGGATGGCGGTCAACAGCTTCTGGATGGACCAGGTGCGCCGCACCGAGTGGGACGTACAGGGGCTCGACAAGGTCGACCTGCAGCACTCTTATCTGGTTACCAGCAATCACCAGAGCTGGGCTGACATCCTGATGCTGCAATACCAACTGAACCGGCGAATGCCGATCCTGAAGTTCTTCCTCAAGCAGGAGCTGATCTGGGTGCCGGTTATCGGTCTGTGCTGGTGGGCGCTGGAGTTTCCCTTCATGAAACGCTTCAGCAAGGAGTACCTGACAAAGTACCCGGAAAAGCGCGGCGAGGACCTGGCGACCACCCGCAAGGCCTGCGAGCGCTACCGAACCAACCCGGTGTCGGTGTTCAACTTCCTTGAAGGCACGCGCTTCACCGAGGACAAGTACACTGAGCAGGCATCGCCCTACCGTTACCTGCTCAAACCCAGGGCCGGCGGCATAGCCTTCGTGATCGATGCCATGGGCGAGCAATTGACCTCGCTAGTCAACGTGACCATCCACTACCCAGGCGGCAATCCCAGCTTCTGGGACCTGCTCTGCGGTCGAATAGGTCAAGTCGTCATGCGCATTGGCGCGCAGCCGATCCCTGCCGAGTTCCTGCACCGCAGCTACGATCAGGACGAAGCCTACCGGCTGAGCTTTCAGGAGTGGGTCAATGAGCTCTGGAGCGACAAGGATGCCGAACTCGAAAAGCTACACCGGCAATACCCGCCTCGCGATGGCGCTTCAGGCTAACCCGACCGGCCGACACTAGTCGGCCTGCCGATGTTCCAGCTGTAGCCAGTCGATTGACCGCGGAAATTCCAACGCGTCCTCTACGGCCAGTCCTGGCGCGACCAGAAAACCCTGCATCACCTGGCAGTCGTGGGCGATCAGCCACTCGCGCTGGGCCAGGGTTTCAACGCCTTCGGCAATCACCTCCAGGCCCAGATTTCGGCCCAGATCGATAATGGTGCTGACCACCGCGGCATCGCGTGGCGAATCAAGCATATTGGCGATAAACAGGCGGTCGATCTTCAGCGTATCCAGATCGAAATGGCGCAGGTAGGCAAGCGATGAGTAACCGGTGCCGAAGTCATCCACCGCCACCCTCACACCCAGCTCACGCAACTGCCGAAGCTTGTCGCAGCTTTGCTCCAGATCCTGCATCAGTGCGCCTTCGGTGACCTCCAGCTCTAACTGGCGAGGATCTAGCTGATACTCATCGAGCAGGCGTCGCAACTCGTCGATCAATCCGGCCCGGCCGAACTGCACCGGGCTGACATTGAAGCTCAGCACCAGCTTGTCGCCAAATCGCTCACGCCAGTCGCGGCACTGAGCCAGCCCCTCACGCAGCGCCCACTCGCCGACCCGATCAATCAGCCGGGTCTCTTCCAGCAAGGGGATGAATACACTCGGCTCGACCGCACCGCGCCCCGCGTAATTCCAGCGCAGCAAGGCCTCGAAGCCTCGCAACTCGCCTGTCTCGAGCACGACCTGCGGCTGGTAAGCCAAGGCGAAGCCATTGCGCTCGATGGTGCTGCGCAAATTCTCTTCCATCATCAGGCGCGCATGGGCCCGCCCGTTCATCTCACCGGAGAAGAAGCGATATTGCTGCCGACCGTTGCGTTTGGCCTCGTACATGGCCATATCTGCCGAGCGAAGCAGCTCCTCGACGCTCTGGCCGCAATCCGGGAAATGTGCGATGCC